>Ga0126342_10000958_pt1 | contig 37128 bp, 31 predicted proteins | sample Cyp1metagenome_FD_92528 | JGI IMG/M metagenome (GOLD analysis project Ga0126342, IMG submission 92528) | Coral microbial communities from Lord Howe Island, Old Settlement Bay, Australia - Cyphastrea 1 metagenome | ecosystem: Host-associated > Invertebrates > Cnidaria > Coral ... | reverse complement strand
GACTTTCCTACCTTTTCGCGCATCTGCATCTTCTTTCTTCTGACTCTTTCTCTTCTCTGATCTGCTCTCTTCTACTCTTCTCTTCTCTCTGCCTCTGCCCAGCTCTGCTTTTCATCTGTCCATCTTGTCGGAAGTTTGACTTCTAAACTTCCTTCGATTATCTATATCTATATATATATATATATTATTTATTAATATTTTTCATCAATTGCCAATTTTATATATATATGGGATACAGATAGTTGATCTATGTTGATGTGATTATTGTGCTTGACCAGATTTCTACTCTCTGGCGACCAGTCGCGGACGTGTTTGACAGGGTGAATTGAGGTGGGGTGATCCCAGTCGACCGGAGGATGGCACATGGCGAAGGTAGCCTGGCTTTTTGTGGATTGTTATAGGGGAAAATGGAGGTTTTAATGGGAAAACCCTAGGAACCATAGGAAAATGGAGGAGTAGCTTCTGCTAAACAAACAGTTTGCTATTGAAAATGACCATAGAAATAGTTGACTTACCCATCTATAAATGGTGATTTTCCATAGTTATGTTAGTTTACTAGAGGCTACTGGGGATTATGATGGGCCCCATAGTAAACCGTTTTCAATCAACTAGTATAATGAGATGGGATAGGAGTTTCTGGCGTGTGGTTTCAAATATGTACCCTCTGGTAAACGTTTACATAGCGGAGTGGAAAATCACCATTTTATAGTTGGGTAAATCAATGATGGCTATGGTTTCAATAGCAAACTGCAACAAATTACCAGAGGGTACTTCATGGTTAAAACGCGTGTGAAAAGCATTTGCGGTGATGATCCCCAATGACTTCCCCATTGCGGGTTGAAACCAGCAGCCAGTAGCCGTTTCGTGCCCTTTCTACTGAATTTGGATTTTATTGGGGGGGGCCAAGTTCTGTACAAATGCACAAACATTGTATGTATATCTTGCTTGAGTCCCAGACGTGCAGAATGGGAAATGGAACACTTTACAGGACTCCCCCTTTTCGTTTTTGGATAGTCAAAATGAGCGTTCCTTCATCTGATTGTTCCACGTTGTTCCTGAAAATTGAATCTTTGGGTGGGGTACCCCTGCGTCGTAGGAAACAGCTGGGGTTTTCCATTTCTGGAGGGTCCTGATGGTATGCTATTGTGGCACATTGCAAAGTTCTGAGGGTTTCTTGCATAATTACCCTGAAGCAATCAAACTCGGCAATGGAAAATTCCAAGTTTGTCGTCTAAAGAACGGCCGATTTTGCATGGCCACATGGTTTTTTTTACCACAGGGTAATTGCTGTTTAATACTGTTTATGGGACTCATGCCACATCCAGACTCCTTCGCCCTTTTAAGCCGTTCCCAAGAGGAACATGGCCAACCGCTAGCCAAAACTGGGAATCAATCCCACGACATACCTAGCAGCCTTTCTGGCAATGGCTGCTGGGCGACCAGCATGGGCCGAGGGACACCAGTATCCATTTGGAGAATGAGCAAACATTGTGAAGGGTGATGTGCTTAAGATAGTTGAATTAATGATAGCGACTCGCGACCCCAAAGAATTTGAATTTATACAATTGATGGTTCAAACATGATATATTTCTGAAATTATTCGCAGCGTGGAGGAAGCATGACTTGTTGACACTCTTAAAATCTCTTGAATACCATTAATTGTCAATCATATTTCAGAGATGTCCAGATATGCTGACACTCTTTCAGATTTTTCTTGACACTCTTGAATGATTATGGTCAATTTAATTATTGTCAATCTGATCTGGTTTTTGGATGTTTTTGGTACCTGAAGTCAATCATTTTGACCCATCTTCCCATGCTGAGTAGCCCAGATCCTCCTTTTTTCCGGTTGTTTTTTGCATGCCGAAGACATGCAGTGTCAATATTGTCAATTCATGTCAATGATCAGGCTTTAGATGTATAGACGTGCTGTCAGCAGCAGGAGACCTGCCGTGGGATGGGGCTCAAAATTGCAGAAATGAAGCCAAAATCATCCAAATTCATGGCTATATTCGACAGGAAAACATCTTCCAAACCCAATTCTGTGGGTTCCGTGTCAAATTTTGGTGGTTGTAAATACTAAAATAACCCGCCATGGGTGGGTTCACAAAGCTACCCCATTTTGATCCATGGCTGTGACAACCTGCCCATGGCGCACGGAAACACCAATGATTGGTGCCACCAAATGCACCGACAATGCCTGTGCCGCATGTGGGGCTTGGGTCTGAATCCGATAGCTGCTTCAAAATTGCGAGAGAGAGGTGGCATGCTTGTTCGCCACTATTGGCATTATGGGTTGTTACTGGTTTCATCGGAAACTATCATGGGATGTAACATGATGTAACATGAGGTGGGCTGAGACAATGCCTAATGAGTGTAACATTTTTTTCATAATGAAAATTTGCCCCATGTGTGAGAGATGGCATTTAGAGGCGGTTTCCAACGAGAACCGCAGCGGACAAAAAAGGCGCTGGTCGTAATAGGTCCCCTCGATGTGGAAGATGTAAGACACAACCGGAGAAGCTGGATGGATACATCATATACCCTCTGGTTATTTAACATAGCCATGGAAAATGGCCCATTTATAGATGGTTTACCTATAAAAAATTGTGATTTCCCATGGCTATGTTAAATAACCAGATGGTACTCTACTTATCATCCTAAAAAAATGGGCTTCCCGTCCTGGCTTAACAGCGTGATAAGCAAACATTTCGTTTTGGACCCTTTTTGGCCTCAAGAAAAAGTCAGTTTCGCGTGCTTGGAGATGCGCGGGTTTTTTTCCTGTACCATAAGACCATATCACATTGGGTTTGTCTGAAAATATGGTACTGTACCTCTAAATCCATTGGTGAATGATCATCTTCAATATTTTCATATATTTTCCCTATTAAATGGCCATTAGACAGACCCAGAGGTTTTTTCCCAGGGAAAGATCTCCAACATCACGACATATCGCGACTTGTTTGTCCTGCATGGGCTCTTGCCCTGGCAGAACGCCAGGGTGTGAGGCTTGGTACAGCTCGGACTGGTTGGTGGTCTCTTCTTGGGACTCTTTTTCGATGGAAGCGATGGAAACCCATTGAGTTCGATGATGTTCCTATGTTTGTTGTTGTTTTTATTGTATATGTTTATATGATGGTGATTTTCCATAGCAAACGTTTAAATTGGAGAAATAATAATCTGGTTGGTGGTTTGGAACGTGAATTTTATTTTTGCATAGATTGGGAATAATAATCCCAACTCGACTTTCATATTTTTCAGAGGGGTAGGTATACCACGAACCAGTAATGGTGATTTTCCATAGCAAACGTTTATCTTGGTGAAATTACCAGAGGGTGATGATATTCATATGATGTTACATACCGTGTCGATCCGTGTCGTAGCTGATTGGTTATCATTGATTATTGATTATTGACCTGCCGTTCATTGGCCCCTGGCTAAACAGGCCATCATCAAATAATGTAAGTGTATACGGTCTACAACATGATATTATGTCGTTCCGAACTTCGTTTTCCGTACCAAAGATGCAGACTAGAAGCAAAGCCGGCTCCAAACATGAGTCCCGGTGTCGCCAACCCTCCATTGTTACGAATGGACCCTGCGGCTTATGCACCTGTCAGAAACATCAGCATTCGGAGGGAATTTCAATGGTGCCACCAACCAGTTGAAGAAATTTTACAAGTTGAATTGTGCCGAGTCGGCCCGGTGGAACTGCCCTGCTGCTGGGATGATTGTAATAAAGCCGAGTCCTCGACCAGAGTACTGATTGATTATTGGAAAAATCACTAGTTCCAATGATTGGTTATATAGTGGAAAAATCACTAGTTCCAATGAATTTAGACCTCATTTGTTCCAATGGATTAGGATGGACGTAAATTGGGGATAGACACTTCCAAATCACCACAGGGCTCAGGTACAGTTCAACCAATATTTGCAGGAGCCTGGTTGTCTTTGGACAAACCCTGGGTCGTCACAAGTCCCGTGCAAAAGCTGTGTGCGGGGGAGATGTTGGGCAGATAAATCCACACATTGTACCATGACAACGTATGTGAAAATGTGTTTGCATTTCGTGTAATGTAATGTGATGTAATGTTCTGTTTTGTTCTGTTATGTTATGCTCTGTTACTATTTGTTACTTACATGTGATATATATTTGTGTAGTGTGGAAATGTTGTGTGCTTGGTGCAATGTACTGTCATGTCATGTCATGCTACGTCATGCAACGCAATGCAATGTGAAGTCATGTACTTAGTATGTAGACACTCTCCGCCCTACATATACTTTCCGGTTATGTCAATACACAAAATGTTCTCAATGATTCAAAATGATCATGCCTTCCGGCAGTCTTGACAGATGGCGATGGAGGGAGAGAGAGAGAGAGAGAGAGATTCAAATGACCATATTTTCCTCAAAACTATATAAATAGGACCGAGAACTTCTTTCCGTGAACACGCATTCAAACTAAAACTTGTTTATATCTTGACTGTTGTTTAAATAAACGGCTTGAAGGGCCAAAGGAAGCCTGACCAACTGCTCGTTGGAATCCATTGGTATCATTGATCGTCAATCAACTTGTGGGGAGAAGGTGACAATTCTAAGACCAATGGGTCATAGGTCATATGGATATGATATGATTGGGATGTTGATGATATTGGGATATATTGGGTATGTGTAAAAGTTGGTAGTTAATCATCAAAATACTGTAGCCGCTGGAATTTCCAAATCAGCCGATGGACTCACAGCCTGATCAGCCTGCCTTTGCAAGCGTCACGGTGAAAAAACGGTGACCAGGAAATACATGGCATGCTATCAACCAGTTTTTAAAGGTCTACGAATCTATGCTCTAACTCCAATGAATACATTCCAGTCTTTGCAGACACTATTCAAAGTCTTTCACAAGCGATGAAATATTTCAGGCATGATGTTCAGCGAAAGAAAGTGAGGCAAAAATGCTGGATGTGACGAGCTCCTGCTGTACCAATCGGGTAGGCAGTTTCCATACTACAGCTACTGGAATTACTAAAATGCTAGCAATGATTGTCCATTCCAATGGTTTCATTTCAGCATTCATCGCTTGAATAATATATATATATAATGTAGACACACACACGCATATGTATATATATATGGAACTATGCAGACACATGTATATATGTGTATTATTGTTTATTTATTTATTTTTTACACACACATACATAGACATACATGAATAACCATGAATATACATGTTTTATTTACATGTACATACAGCACATAATCTATATAGTATATAATGTATGTCTCCAAAATTACCTTGACATACACATCTACATTCAATCACCTTCATAGTGTATCTCTATACCTATATCTCATATAGTTTGGTGATATGTTCACTAATATCCATAGAAATAACTAACATTAGAGGCAAATAATATGTATAATCACAGTATAGGAAAATGTCGAAATATTTATAACAACCCTCTACTCACATTGGAAGCCATTTGTTTCTGAAGGAAGATTTCCAGATCTCCATGGCGCTCCATGCGTTACGCCGCAACACCTGGCGCCCGAGGCGCCCGGTGATGGACTGGTCTAAGGGAACATCTACAGGAAACGTGACCATCAAAATCCATCAAATATCGGGGCAGAATACCTGTCAATTTTCCCATCATCCAATTCTGTGTCCTATGTTGGGAGGGGAAAATTCACAGGAGGCCCCATACAGCATATACAGCATATAGTTATTAACATAGTTTCTGAATGATTCTCCATGGGTTTCTGGAAGATTTTTCAGCAACCCAATGATGGGGTAGTCGTTTTCCCTGTCACCATCTGTCGAGGTGAAGAGTTGTGCTCAAGATGAGGCTGCGGCACTGCAGCACTGCGGCACTGCGGCACTGCGGATGGATTTTGAAGTGAATGATGGATCCAAATCATTCGAACAACGAACATATTGGGTCGTGGATTGAACCATATTGAACACATCAACCAATTTTTGTGCTTGGTGTTCAGCCCTGAGTATGATCTGAATTCTACTTGAGGTGTTTTGAAAGGAGCCAAAATCACCAATCCATTCTTGTATGGATAAATTAAAGCTACCGATCAGAAAAAGACTGAAACATCACTCCTCCTGAGACTTAGAAGTGGAACCTGAAAAAGGGCCATATCTAATATCTGATCCAACAATCATAAAACAATCTCCAAAGCGGGACTGTTTTCAGGGTTCCTTGGTGCAGTCCCGTTCTGCCCGCTTCTCGCTGTTTGTGCGCCAGATCCAACAACTTCGCCTTTGACTTGGCTTTTCAGCGCGACAGCCGTCCAACAGAGGTGGCAGACAGAGGCGCCATTTGGTTGACTGTGAACTTTCAGGGGTAAATCTACCAGTTGTTAAAGGTTGCGTTCAAATTGAAGTGCCAAGCATGATTGGATAGGACAATGTAGACATACATAAATAGACAAGGCCGACCCAAATTTCATGTTGCCTTTGAGGCCTCTGGGTAGATTGAATCCACATGTTTGCTGTTGAAACTCACATGTTTGTTGTTAAAACATCATTTTTGTTTGTGAAAAACCCTCAGCTAATTATGTAAAACCGCATTTCTGCCTGGTGTTATTTGCCAAAAAACATGTTGTTGATGAGGTCAGGTTTCACCATGTTGGTCAAACTCCATCTTTCGTTACTTCAAAATCCATGGCTTCTCCCACGTCAGCAAGGTGGTCAACGATTGTGCCTGACCTTCGAGGATGGTGATTTCGAGCCATGGGCTGAGCATCGAGATCTTATCATTATGGGAAACTGGTTGGTGGCTTGGAACATTTTCTATTTTCCATAATATATGGGATAATCCTTCCCATTGACTAGCTGTATTTATATTTATATATATATATATTTATATTTATATATATTTATAAATATATTTATAGATATTTATATATATATATTATATTTATATATATATATATTTATATATATATATATATTTATATTTATATTAGCTATATATACTGGTTGGTGGTTTGGAACATTTTTTATTTTCCCCAAAACTATTGGGGATGATGATCCAATCTGACTCATATTTTTCAGGGGGGTTGAAACCACCAATTAGATTTGTTTCAACTATTCCATGTGGATTACTATGATAATCTTGGGAGATTGATATCATATTGATACATTAGATGTGGCGCATCCCGAATCAATCTCAATTTGGTATCGCTTATACATAATTAGATATATATGTATATATACACAGGTTGAACTCACTCTCCAGTACTTTAACCTAATTACCCCATACTTTCCCATAGTTGGGATGCTCATGGATTTTCCAGCCAGCCATGCTAAGTTACCAGAGGGTAGGATTATCCATTCTAGAAGATAATCCTTGGAATTGCTTCCAAAAAAAGTCGGCACAACGTTTAAAAAATGAGGAGATTGGGTGATGTTGTTGTCATTTGGAGGGTGTTGTGGTTTAGTTCTAGTACCTTTTATTCCCCGTTATGGATCGTTGCGGGATACCATTCCTGATACCATTCCTTCTAGTCAAGAATCGATACTGCCATGCTGTCCATACCATTGTTCCCCCCAACGTTAATATTCTTATGCTACCGTATTGGGATTACTATGATATAGATTAATGATGATTAAGATAGGGGAAATGGATTAGTCCACAATCCGCTTATTTTGAAAATACATTGTTCATCATGATTTGTAGCACCACACAATTCATTCCTCCTATATAGTGTGAAAAAAAAACACGCAAACCTTGGCCGAGAATTGGATCTTGATTTTGAGGACCCATTTTTTCGAGCGAAAGTCAAAGTAGGTGGAAGGATAGCTTTCACATGGGGATACACAGCACAAGCGACCACGCATTCACCTTAGGGCGCAAGAACTGCTGGAACGGATTTACCCTGCCTAACACTTGACAAAAGAATCAGGTTAATGGTGGTTTGGGTGTGTTTTCGAAGATGAAGAGGTTTTTCAGATACCATTAAATTTCATGGATAAGTATCATGGATAAAAATTAACCGCATATTCACGTGTTTATTTTGGTGCTTTTTGACAAACAGGGGTTGGTAACTGTCCCATTTTGGGAATATTGGACATCACCTTCTAGTAGCCATTATAGACCATATACCTAATGGTTGGGTGATGTTCAATGGGGACATTTAATGACCCATGACAAACCTCCCTTTTTTGCGGGCCCAAGCTTCGTGTCATCGCCTCAGGTTGGAGTCCAAGGGCATCCCTGGGCGGAGGCATCAGGGTTTTTGTCGGGGAAAATGTGTTGTTTTTTAACGTTTTTCAACGTTTGCACCACTCATTCATCCAATTCGAAACCAGATACTTAAATTATATTAGTATAACCCATGGTCCCTCAATATAACGTATATATATATATAATTTTACAATATTATACATATATCACATATGATATATATCATAATCATAACCCTTCCGTCAACCAGAAAACCTGTTAAAGGTTGGTCTGACTAAGCGATTTTCAGCTCCAGGTTGCGGCACCTGGCCGAGGATTGCGGCCTGGAGATCGAAGGCCTTGAGGCGTGGCCATATGGATGTCGCAATAATTATAGAAGTTATGTATATATATATATATGGGTAAATTATAACGACCTCACTGCGACCTCACTGGAATCATGGCTACTAAGGGAAATCATCCCCAAATGGCCTCAATTCAGGTTAGTGAAATATTATAATTTACCCAGATTTATATATAGTGGTTGGTGGTTTGGAACATTTGTTATTTTCCCCAATAGTTGGGATGATGATCCAATCTGACTCATATTTTCAGGGGGGTTGAAACCACCAATTAGTATATAGCCGCTAATAAAAGTTAGAGACGGCTAATATATGTTAATATAACTGTAAATGTAATAATCGTTTGTCAAGTAATGATCTCGATATCCAAACTTGGGGATAATTATGGAGTTATGACCATGGTAGCTTTACCCATGAAACCCCAAATGCACCCCTACAAGCAGGATTTACAGTCAATGTGTCTCGACATCGTTCAAGAACCTTACACGGCATGTGCGACTGAACTATGCACCCACAGCAAAGTAGGAGGAAGCATGAGGAAGTTGATGTTTTTTCCGCTATTGGGGAGGTTGACAACAACAGGAGCGTTGGGAATTGTTCACTATAGCACTATTTCAACCAACATTAGTGATAAGTGATATATATATATATAGTTTTTACGCTTCAAAACTTGGGCGCTTTACCATGTTGCAACCAAGCAATTTTGGATTTCTGGAACTCCAGCTACATGTCGAGATTGCAGCACACAGAAACGTACCAGCACTTGAGATGAAAGTGGTTCCAATATCTCTTTATTATCCTCTGGTAAACTAACATAACTATGGAAAATCGCCATTTTATAGCTGGGTAAATCAACTATTTCGACTGGGCCATTTTCCAGTTCGCAAACTGTTAGTCATTACCAGAGGCTAATCCTCCATTTTCCTGTGGTTTTCCTATGGTTTTCCAACCAGGTATGTAGGATGATCACCCATTCAGAACTCAGGATGCCACTGACCGCATTCCCAGCAACAGGAGGCATCGTTGCTGCTGTTGCGCTTTGAATGTGCCATTCGTTCCTTGCCCTTTGCCGTTTTGCTGGATCGGTCCCTTGGTCGCCTTGGTTACCTGCGGTTACCTTGGCAAACCCATATGATGCCGGTTGTATTTTCCACTTCCAGCGCTTGGGATGGTAAACATGTGGTGATGTATGACATCTAAATCATCTAAACTTAAATTGAAGTGCTAGATATTGATATACATCAGTTGACGCGTGATATATTCTAACCATGTCTAAACCTATCCATTTCTTCCCAGTGAGAAGTGGTAACAGCTGAGGCAAGAACTCTCCACCTGTTTGTTGGCGGTGGCGCTTTGGGATGTGTTGCCTCATTCGGAGCCGAGCCCCGCAACGGGACATGCGCTTGGAACATGTTGTCCTGTCTCCTTTTCAGGATGGACCCCAAGAATTCGCAAAAAAGACCTCGCGTTCGATGGGGAAATTCGGACTGTTTCGGGATGTTTTGAGGATCACCAGGTTCAGAAAACACCCGGAGTTTCTGGACATTGGGAAGTGATGTTCACCTTTGAGCAGATCAAATTTTGCATCATAGTCTATAGTTCGTAGCAGTAAGACCTGAGGACCAGTTACGAAATGATCCTGGGATTGGAATGACGGAGGCACCCCTGAAGCAACATGAAGTCCATATGGATCCGCACAAATCATCTTCCAGGTCCTATGCTTTTTATCAGTTTCCGGGTTGGCATTTACCTCCATGGATGCATTTCCCACGTTCCTTGATTTTGGTTGCTTAAAATCCCCATTCCATCCCTTTCCAATCATCGCCGTGATCCATATTTGTTGCTAAAAAGATCTGCATTTCAGGAATAAAAGATCCCAAGTTTCGATATATCTGCTCGTGAGATGGGCCAGTCCTGCTTTTTCCCAGGAGTTACGACGAGAACTGCGCCACTGGGGGCTTGCCAACGGAGGGACCCAGAAGACAGGTGGGAGCCATGCCTCCCTTGAAGGACTAAGGACTAAGGCAATCTTGGCTTTAAAAAAATGGTTTGCTCAAGGTAATCTTGATTTTCCTAATGAGGAATCTGCGGGAGATATCGGGGGATTTGTAGATCTTGGTTGAATACCCGAAAATATCCTGGTTGATCAGCATTCTTCCCATTTGAATAGCAATCTTTTTGCCCTATAATTATGAACCATTCATGTCTCGGAAACACAAATCCAGACCAACGTTAATTCGCTGGTTATTTCCTGTTACCCTCTGGTAAACTAACATAGCTATGGAAAATCACCATTTTTAATGGGAAAACTCACTATAAATTGCCATTTTCAATAGCTATGTTAGTTTACCAGAGGGTATTTCCCCATTTTTCATGGTGAAAAGTTCGTTATATCCAAACAGAGCAAGCTCCGCCAGGTCAGACGACCCAACTGGTGGATGCCTTATGGACCTCGCTGGCCGAGGTTTTCAGCCGCTGGGGGGGTTCCCCCTTCGCCCTTTGAGGTCAAAAAAAGCGAAGTTTAGCTGCGAATTATACAATTGGTGCCACATGTTACAGATAGCTACTACTAATACTACTAATAGTTACTAATAACTAACTAATAACAATCAATGACAATGTTACAATGTTTAAATATTAGGACGTTCTGATTTGGGTTTAATAGTTTTTTTCAAAAAATGCGGCAGTCTTTCAAGTAGCCATCGAGAAAAGGGCTGGGTTCTATTCAAAGTCACCGTTGTTTTGCAAGACACCTTGTTCATTGGTTTTCCTGTGACTGGGGCGGCCCTTTCCATTTCTATCTTTCAGGGTTCTGCATGCAGGACCTGCGGTAGATCCCAACTTGCACATACTTGCACCCCTCTTCAAGTCATTTCAGGTCCTCCCAGGAACTGGAAGCATCAAGAATTTGAGTAAAAAGAAGCACTTGCCCAGTTTTCATCTACTCGGCACCTGAGGCCACACAACATGTTTTTTCAGAATAAAATCAAGAGATAGGCCCTTGGGTAACGTCAGCCATGGCTAGGCACGGCGTGTTCCAGTTCGGCGCTTTGCACCACACGTGGGTTTGGCTTTGGTTGGAAAGGCGCGGCCATACCTTGCCGAAGATGAGTGTGCTGGGTAATGGAGTACACAAAAACCATGTGCATGGGGAAGATGAAGTTTTGAACCATGAATAACCATGATTTCTTGTATTTTCCCCAGGATATTTAGAGAAAACACATGAAAACCCTATGCTTACTTTGATGGACCCTACCAGATTCAGCGCTGCTGCGTGGCTGGCGTCAGGCCGTACGTTTGGAGGCGTCTTGCAGCCAACTGGCAGCGGGCTCAGGACACTCCTTCGTAAGTGGTAACAACAAAACCATGCAAAACCCAGCAAGAACTGGAACACTGAGACATACTGAGACTGATGCCCAAGGGGACGGTGTGAGTTTCCTACAATTTTTCAGCGAGCGACAGCTTCCTAGGTTGAGGGCGAATATCGCAGAACCATGAGGCACGGGGCAGGGCCTGGCCAGGGCGAATATCGCTGCCGCAGTGCCCGTGGAAATGCGGTTTTTGAATGTTTTTGGTTCCTTGAGTCGGACCCACTAATATAATCTGACAGTCACATCCGAGGCTTGGGTTTGTCCTTAGCATTGTGATCTGAGATCTTGGCAGTGAACACCACCTGACAAAAGTGCACATTGACATGAAACAAGCCGAGAATGCCAATTTTACATGTTGAGAAGTTGAAAGTTCATCATGCAAATTATTTGGAAAAGCTTTTGTGCCCCAGGCAAGACTGAAAATATCCACTACCCAGCTACTGGATGTTTTGGAGATATGGCGGGCTGAGGAAGAGAATTAAAAAAATGGCTCGTCCCGGTTAGTTTGGCTCTCACGATTTTTTAAAGACATCCACCCTTTGATAATTTAAGACAATTTAACATGCTGCTTTCCGAAATCCATCGTTTTTTTTGTGATTTCCAGCAAGCCAGCTAAAAAAATCCTGGAGGCGATCCCGCATATTCAAGAAAAACCAACACACACATTTCCATAGTTAAATCATGTTACTGTAAATCGCAACTTTTTGCTAGTTAAATCACCGCTTCAATTCCTGGAGGGTACCCATGCAACGGATTTCACATGCCGCATCCACCTAAGGCGCCTGGGCTTACCGGCAGATGCACCGCCGCAGTCAGGGCACCCGTGGCTGGTGATGGTAAACATAGCACCCATAAGAATGGTGACTTGGGGATCGTACCGCATCATATGTCATCATATATGATTGTGATTATAACATATATATATATATACGTGTATATATATATATATATATACATATGGTTATGCTTTAAGTGGAATAAGGGCCCCAAATGCTTAAACTAAGGTAAGATTTTGTTATATTGATGATAAACCTGGATCGGAATTATGGCTGTGTTGGGGGCCACCATTCATGAACTGGCAGTGGGTTCAAGCATTTGTTTGACCATTAAGTTTGTGACAAGCCACTGCTGTAGCTGAAGACGATGCGGCTGGGTTGCGACATGTTGCGACTGGGTAGTTGTGTTCAATCGATGTTGTCGCATTTCTTCATTGCTTGGTGGCAAGCTGAACAGTGATGAATATCTCCATGATATCCATAATTTTTGATTAACCTGAGTTAATGTTGGTATGACCTCCCCTAGTGTAAGTTGCCATAAGACAAGCAATGTCCGGTTGCGGTATCCAACTCCAAGTTGGCTCCCTTGGCAGAGAGGTCTCACATCCAGTGCATCATGCTGGCGCTGGTTCTGGAGGTCTCCCACCCGGTTTAATACGCAGCAATATGGTGATGGGTCAAAATTTTCCTTAAAATCGCTGGTGAATGGATTTTTATTCCCCCAAGGATGGTAATAATAGGTTTTGACGCATCCTCATATCAAAAGTGGCTTCCCAAGAATTTGGTAGTCGTTACGTTCTGGAGCATCCAGTTCTGCATCAAAAATGCGATGGAGTCCACCGATTTGTCAGCGATTTGTTTGGTTGGAATATATATATAGGTTACAGTTGTATAGTGGGTTATATGTTTTTTAATCGACGAATATAATATATATATATATATTATACATATATATATACAATATGAGTACAATATATACATAATATAATATATACGAACCAGCAAAAAAATAGAAAAACTGCTGTTTTGCAGTCTGGAAGTAGGATCTTCCAGCATCAGGAAGCCAGCATGATGCAGCTCAAGGAAGAATGCTGGGACCCCGTCATTAACGGCAACTGGCCAGGTTGGGGTGACAAAAATACGGGTTGGAATTCGTTCAAGAAAACATCCGGGTAACCCGGGTATCATTATATTTGGGATGATTGAATCCGTCCTATCACCTCAGCCTCCCATTCTTTTGCACCTCACAAGATTGAAACACACTGAAACTAAGGAAGTGTAACTAGCAGTGTTGCAGAGTGGTCAGAGGCATACATGGCCGTGTCACAAGACCCCAATAAGCAAGTTATGGCATTGAAGATATTGAAGGGTTGTCTTGCTGGTGACCCCTGTGTGGGTCATGGCCCTTTGTCCCCAAAGAGGTCCTATATCTTAAACCAAGCCTTGTCCATCCGGAACCCATGGCCTGCTTGGTGCAGGCGTGTCACTCATGACCATGGGATGCCATGGGATTCTTACCGCCACAAGGTTTGGATATGGGGCCCCACGTAGCTGTGGTGAGATATATCCAAGTGTAGTTGAAAACTGCACACACACACACCAGGTGAGCTATATGCTACATTCATGGTTCACCTTGGATATGGCAGAAACGAGCCAGCAACAAAATAAAACCAAGCTTTGTCCGGTATTTGGCTCAGGCTTGCTGTCGATGGCTGTTTGGTATCCAGCAAAAAAAAACTTGAGTTTCAGAGAAAACTGAAAACGAGCATGAAATGGGTAGGTTCTTGAGGTCAAAGCCATGTTGAGATGGCCACCCATAGCCCAGTGTTCCATAAAGAACATAAAGAACTCCCTTGGTGTCCGGATGTTCATCGAGACCGGCCCCAGCCATGCGCATCCGCATAGCGACTGGCAGCTGCTGGGTCGATTTGGGGCGCCCTCGAAACTCCAATGTATCTGGGCTGGGGAGTCGGGGCGTACCTAGAGCAAACTGTTCAAGTACCACAGAGCCTGCCACAGGGTAGTAAGTTTCAAGTCAGCCGGCCAGGCTGTAATGACATCACGGCAATGTCACCATCAACGATTTTTGGCCGTTGTTGGCCATGAATGTTGGCGGTGAGGGGCTAAACTGGTTTGATGCAAGGTTGTAAATGTGCTATTGGTATATATTTTCCCAAATCTTGGTGTTTGTTGCTCTCAGCTATTATCAACTGTGGAAATCACCAAGCAATATGGTTTCAAGCGGGGGCCCGAGACAAAGCCACAAAAATTGCCAAGATGGGAATTGAAGGAACCAAATGCGTGACTTTGGCTTCCAGTAGCTGTAGCTGGGTTGCAAGCAGTTCGAAAACCTGGCAAATTAATGCAAATTATGGGTGTTGAAACCATAAATCATGGATTCGTTTCGGGGCTAGCGGCTAGAAGCTGAATGGATAACAAATGGTGCAGAAAGTTGAAACACAAGTCAGCATGGTTTCAAAATGGGGCCCCAAAACCAATGTGGCATTGATTTCCGGATAGTTCAAGTAGATGGGTGTACGGTGTATATAACATGATGCAACCAGTTTGAAACTCTGGAGTCAGGCATGTTCTTCACAGCGGTTTGCTTTGCTGTCCGCTGGGTTCTTGCCACGGCAACGGCCTTTGAGCTCAAAGATGCGGCACATGAACCTGCAACCCCTCCAACGTTTTCCATCCAGAAGGTCCTGAGCTATTTGCAGAAAAAACTGGATAAAGGACTTCCCCCTTACGCAGATGATGCGACCATCAATGCGTATTGCAACCTTTCGCAGCCAGATTGGCTGCAGCTGCGCTTTTCGGGCTGGCAAAATGATCGCTGCGTCATCCTCATGGGGGGAGCCGAGGGGTACACCAACCAGATCCTCTCAACCCTGAGAGCCAAAGAGTTTCTGCACCCACGGATCCTGATGCTGTTGCCCATCCGATCGGAACACGCAGTGGAAGCGGAGTGCTTGTGCAAGGCCCCTTAAAAAAGGAACGAGAGAACACCGATTTCAACAATGCATGATTCCAATATACGGGTACAAATAGCGAATAGATGACTGACCGGTATGATCATAAATCAAGGCCCGGTCATCAGGGACACGCAAGTCCCGTTAGCATTTGTAAGCATCCTTAAAGCATTTTACCTGACGTCAGAATCACTTTCAGACACCCAAAAATGGCAGGTGCTGGTCATGGATGGGCTGGCGTGCCTTCAAAAAGATGCCCTTCGGGTGGATGACCGCGATGAAATCATCCAGAAGATGACTTGCCGCTTCTTTCCCTCAGAGCAGGGTGCCCTGCAGGGAAAAGGCCTTGGAAACTGGTACGCTTATTGGAAATTCCAACATCCGGAAAGCTTTCAGTCTATACCCAAAGTGCCTCAGCTGTCGATGACATTGATCCCAAGTTCAAAAGCCAGAATCGTTTTTTCATGTTCCATCAGACGTTGGCCAGCAACCTCCTTTCAGCCATGTTAGACGTCTCTGACCGTGTCCAGGTTGGCTTTGACCCAAAGAAACCAGATCACAATTGCATGATTACCCGAACGACTTCTGGATCGCTGTGGCATTATTGGCCAGATCCATTGCAGCTGCGGAAGGATCGAACATTTGCTTCCAGCGCGGCCTTAAAGTCAGGGGATGCTGCTGATAGCCAATAAACCCTCCCCAAAAAGAAAGGGATCCAAAGGCCAGGTAGAGACAGCTGAAATTTCCAATCGAATCTTCGGAGGAAACAGGTCAAAAGCTGGCCCAGTCCCCTTGCATTTCCTCCTGATATTTTACGATATTTTACGTATTGATCGTACTGTAATTGTCACCTCAGATATGGCCTTAAGAAGGGAGGATGCAGGTAGATTCGCATCTGAATAATTATTCTCATTTTCGCTCCAACAATCCAAGAAGTGGGTCACCCGTTCCCTGATGTTCACTGGGTAAACCTCGAGGTAAATATCTGATCATCCAAAATCAACGGTGTCTTTTGCGTTTTTTTTCCGGTTGTTGGGGTGTCCCACTTTTAAAAAAAGAAAAACTGACCCTTCGGTTTATGCCAGGAATACACGGATCTTTTCGCCCAGATCCGCTGGGACCTCTTCCAACAGAAGCCGTACTTTGCCATTCACTGGCGGCGGGGCGATCAACTCCTCACCAAATGCAAGGCGGGCTTCGAGTATTAAACCCACGCAATTTTGGGCGTACCCAGTCTTGAGCCAGAACCAAAAATGTCTGGATCATTCTCGAACTGTTGTAAGTTTACTTCATGAGCCATCATGAGCCAACCTGCAGCCAGGTGCTAGGACAAGGAGAAAGAATCTAACTAACGGCTCAAATTTTGGTTGATACCTTCCAAAAACTCCGGGATACCAAAACATGCCAAATTCAAAAGCATCCAAATTTTGGATCTTCCGGAGCCCTTTGTAGCGCCGTTGTGTTCTGCCGAGGCGAAGTTTGACAAATCGGTGAACTGCCAAAACGTCCAAGACCTGCGGGCGGAGATTGCGAAGCACCTTGGGGATGCCCAGGAGTGGTCGGTCTATGTCGCCACCAACGAGAAGGACCTGCCGTTTTTTAGGGATGATTCGAAAAGAAAAAGCATCAAAAAACTCAGATATAATGCATGATATACGTAGCTATATTTGCTATTGATATTGGAATGAAATCCAAGAATTATTTTACTTATGGCTATTGATGCAAGATTGATCCAATATTGGAGAACCTCAACTCTTGCAGTTGAGCCATGTTGAGCCCAATTTTGTCACCTTACAGTAAGATACCATCCCAGTCCCTTTGCTGCTACTTTTGTGGACCCAGGACCCCACTACACTGGCAGAGATGAGAGCGTTGGGCTTCCAGTTTCGTGCAGGTGATGCCGGGGTTCACTTTGTCGCGACACCCTTGGGTACTCAGCTAAGCATAGCTAAGCTATATACATGGCTGGCTAGGAAATCCCCAAAATGGAGGTTTCTAGCTGGGAAAATCATAGAGAGGCATGAGGGTGTTTTTTTCCGCAAGCCATGTGTGTGTGTGAAACGTCTGCACAGACGTAAAACTTCGGTCGTGACTCATCGTATTATATGTTATGTTATATTATATTATATTATATTCTATTATATTTTACCTAGAAGCAGGGGGCCACCGGGGTCCCGGGGGGGTCGGTGGCCAACGAAGACACCCCCCGGGACACGTGTAAACGTACCTGCTTGCAGTGGCCCGACAGTCCCTGGGCGCCGTCGTGCGCAGCTGGGATGTCACTTTGAACGCATCGCGGACAGTCCATGGGTGCCAGCGTGCACAGCTTGGATGTCCAACCTCACGGTTTAATAATTATATATATATACGTAACTAATATCTAGGTGCACGTTCAAGGACTCAGTTCCTGATGGATCTCTTAAAAGATCCATTCTTGTCTAGTGTGAGGTGTTGTATTGATTTATATTGCATGTTTCTCTTCAAAATGGAATGAGATCCACTTCCAACAGGGTTTTATGATTTTTGGGTGATTTGAAAATTGGAGACCCCCAAGCTTCATGGTTTCTCATCATTTTTCAGTACTTCTCAAAAGAGCGAAAATGGGGAAGACACACCATGTTGACGAAGATGGCACAGCAGCAGGTGACAACTACAATCTCTCTTCCTTGGAATCGTTCTTCGCAGATGTTTACCTCTTCGGTTGTGCCACCAAAGCTGTGCTGCCGGCAGACACTTGAATCGGCAATTTGCAAGTCGTTATTGGGTATTGTTTTTCCCGGAAGATCCAGCTATGACCGGGGAATCTACTGGGTGGTCAAACAATAATAAACCACCCATGACTGGGAATGGTTTATACCACCAAAAAAAAATGGTGATGACTGGGCGATGGTAAACATGGCATATGGCATTGTTTTACTCACACTGCTGGGAATTGGACTTGATTGCTTGGAAAGCAAGTCCAAGGCTGCGAATACAATGGTCCAAACACTGATGGAAAGATGGCGAGCCCACAACATCCTGAGAGATGTTTGCGTGCACGGCGTGCCGCTGTCAAAAAGAGGATGCTGGAGATCGTAAATCACTATTCAGAATGATTCGCGTGGGATTTCAAGATTCTCTTGGTGACCCATGCCCGCTTCAACATGGACTTGCCAGTCAATTGATTCAAAAAAAAGTCCCCAAGTGATGGTGGTAGCATTACCTACAGTACGCTTGATCCCGAAAGCATTTTCTCATAGCAAATATGGGCTCACGACTCACAATATATCCCCCGGGAATGCACTTCAAGATTGTTGAACTCCGACACATAGACCCATCAAACCTATGTGTACATAATAAGAGTTACCCTCTGGTTATTAAACGTAGTTACGGACAATCACCATGTTTAAGTCCAGTAAATCAGCATAAATAATTAAACTAAATGGTCCATATCATATAGTTTCAATAGCCAGAGGGTAATTGCCATGAATTTCCAATTAACCACCCTAATGAATGGCAATTAATGGAAATTAATGGTGGTTTTGGTGCTGAATCCCGATGAACCACCATAAAATCCTGCTCCTCCGAGGTCGCTTTCTGAAGCTGGAGGCTGCCCCGGAGCAACAGATCAACATGGGGGGGCCAAGAAGCACCGGTAAAACATGGATGGTGAAGTTTACCAGTTTCAGAAGTTTGAGATCTTTCAAGATTGCTTATATAGTTGGTTTACTTCCCAGAAATCCCCCTAAACTTGAGTTTGAATTTTGACCCAACTATCCCTCGGATGGAGTGTATTTCATCAATGTTTGTTGAAATTTGTGATCTTCAAGCCATCCAGCAGGTGGATGGCTGTTGAGAGCAAGTGAAGCATTGATGAATTTCATTGAAGATTGATCTTTTCACCGCTGGTTAATGATCTATTATTGGTTGCCAAGCATTGTTAATAATCACCCTGTGGTTCAAGTTCATTGAAGTCTTCTCTTTACTTTGGTGCTTTGATTATGTTTGATTGATAGTTCTAGCATATTTGGGATGATCATTCAATTTGTAGAACAATTTGTTAACTATATCCATAGTTATACCGTCATCCCAAGGATCATCCAAGAATTGCTCGGTGGGGACGGCTCAACCACCAACCAGTTCATCAGTTTCTGCAACTGTGCCCGCAGGCGACCAACCGCTGGAGGCTTAGTTTGATGTCAACTTAGAGCCTGACCAAGCGCACCTTAGCCCAGGCTGAAATAGACTGAATGGTTGGATGAAATGGGGAAAAAGAGCAACCTAAAGACCCCTGAAAACCCCATTGGTGGTCTCAAATTTGTTTAATTTCATCTGATGCCCATGAAATTGTCATTGCAATGGGGAATGTGATGATAACAGGTTGGATTTTGATGGAGTTTCAGGGTTTTTACGGCATATACATGCATATACCCATATACATATACATATACTTACATATACATATACATATATATATATATATGTGATTATATTATATATGATTATATTATATTTGATTATGTGTATATATATATACCACATGCGTATTTATTTATATATATACCTTGTATTTTCAGGCAAGCCCATTTCCGTTTTCTAACGGCACCAGCTGCCCGCACCCCCAGGGCCGGCACTTCAACAACACCTCTTCGTGGAAACCCTTTGCCGGCAACGTTGGGAGGTTGGGTGTGGCGGCGGAGGTCTTCCTATTTTGATATTGGAACCATTTCAGGAAGCCTCTAGATTTCCTGTGGGATTTCCATGGTACGGCGAATGGGGGCCTTGTTTAGTCTTTCTTTTTCTTGAAATTGATGGTCCCCTAAAATAGTGAGAATTGATGGTAATTGGCTACTCAAATTGGTACCCCCAAAAAATTTCATCGGCGTAGTCGTTTAATCCGGGGTGGACATTATCTGGCTTGCATTCTGGATATGTTTGGGTCACACATAGTGCAAGAAGGGCTAGCCCATCGGGAGAGAGATTAGATGTCCTATAAAATGCTCGTAGCATTGGGCATGTAGGAATAAACATACCATGTAAGGTACGTTTACCCATGCCAAGCTGGGCGATGTTTGGAGATGTGTTGGGTGATGAACATAGATAAGTTTGCCATGGATGATGTTGGTTGATCTGGAAACTATAATTACTTTTTCAACAGACTACACCAAAAATATAGACACGCAATGGAGATTCGAAGGGGATATTTATGGGCAGAAATACCAGAAATACAATAGTCATCAATAGTCAGCATATTATGATATTATGTCTCAACACCATTGCAAGAGAGAACCTTGTTTTTTTGAGAACCTATAATTTAATCTAATTTATTTGGATATATTTTGGATATATATATATATGATGGAAACATGTATAAACACATTTGAATCCTGTGAATGTCTTGTTGTATCCATCTTGTCGTCCTTCGTCACGCCTCAGCGCACCTATCATGGCTCGGTCACCTTTTTTAGGACGAAGGGCTTTCGGTCAGTCGCCTGGGCTATGAGGCAAAGCGGGGGCCAGCCATGGAGCAGAGTTTCCAGGTGCTAATAGTTTGTTGATGTTTGTTGGTTGGGTATTTTAGATGACTTTAATATACTTTAATTGATTTACCCTCTGGTAAACGTTTACATAGCGAACTGGAAAGATCCATCATTTTATAGCTGTGTAAATCCACTATTTCTATGGCCATTTTCCATGCCTATTTTGACATAACCAGAGGGTACATCATGGGTTTTTAATCGCTGTTGTTGGGTGATTCGATTTTCTGCAAGGATGATGGAAAATCTAATGTAATTCGTTGTTCCTTTGAAAAAAAACGAACTTACCCTCTTGTTATTTAACATAGCCATGGAAAATCACCATGTTTAATAGGTAAACCATCTATAAATGGGCCATTTTCCATGGCTATGTTAAATAACCAGAAAGTAAATCAAATCTCCCAAATGATGGGTTAGTAGTGTGGTAAACACAGCGCCATAAACGACTACCATTTTGGGATGGTAATAAACTACCCATTTATGGTCATATTGGGGATGGTGCATTATCCATTCAATATGATATTGTTTTGCGGTGTGTAACCAACATCAACCATCATGAACCTACAACAGCCAAGAATAGATAATGTCTATTTTGACAATCATCAGAGGAAGAAGTGAAGATTTCAGACAGCAAACACTGGAGCAATAGGGTACGACATATGAATTATACGTACATATTATATATATATACATGCAAATTATATGTATATGTATATAAATAGATATATATATATATATACACATCATTGTGTGTATGTGTGTGTGTATGTGTGAGTCTAGTATGTGGAGATGTGGGGCTCCTTCTAACTAGTTCCAAGCTAAGTGGTGCGATTGTGTGTATTTGATCATGGATATTTGATATGCACGTCCAATCCAGTGGAAAAAACCGTGGGATCTACAAGCAAGGGATTTGCTGCTTGTATTTTCGACCATTGGGATCCATTGGCTGCAGCTCCAGCAGAGGATTGGCAGGAAAATTTCCAGGTTACCCCCGTTCGGATGGAAAAAAATACTGTCAGGTTGCTTGGCAAAAAATGTGAAAAATACCATGAAGTCAACCTGACACCCAACTACTACAGTTGATACCGGGTTCTGGTCTTGGCGGCATCTTCATAAATACTCATTTTGACATTTGCAGCTTTGCCCGTGCTTTCAGCTTCACATCAAATTTGTATTCCCATTGTTCATTGCACAAACACCACCATTTGCTATCGTTTGCCAACATGTATTGGAGCCAAATTCTTGATCGATATGTGTTGCTCGAAATCCCTTGGCTCCATTATTATACTTAATATTTTCGATACATATGGATACTTAGACCCTCCAAGTACAGATAAAAGTAGCTCAAAGTACCAACTTACCACATCTTGGTGCTTATATTACTTTATGTTATCCCATTATCCATCACTATCCCATTATCATTCCATATTATCCATGATTATCCCATATTTTGCGGTACTTTAAGTGGCTTAACGGGTAACAAAAACGACATGACCACAGTTCTCGAACTCCTCCCCCGCTTCCGGCGGACGAAAAATGACATGGCCGCTATGGCGCTGGAAGACTTCTGCGAGACCAATGCCGTACCATGCGGCTCGGCGTTGATGCAAACTGATGGGTACATACATACATACCTACCTACATACATACATTAATTACATACATACATACATTAATTACATACATACATTAATTACATACATACATTAATTACATACATACATACATACATACATATGTACATATGTACATACGTACATACATACATATATATACATATATACATGCATACATACATACATACATGCATGCATGCATACATTCATACATTCATACATACATATGTTTATATTTATGTATATATATATATATACATATATATATATACATATGTATATATAAAGAGAGAGAGAGAGATATATTGATATATTAATGTATAAGTATAGTGAATTTTACTGATAATCCAACTCCATTATCAGTCATTAGTATCCAATCAGATTAGAATATATCCTTTGATTAATGTCCCGTACTAATGATTTAGAATGATATACCCCAATGTCAATAATGATTAATGATGGGATATGTTTCCAATTCACCCAACTGATGGGTTAGATTGGATATATGATCAAGATTATGATTGGATGAATTGGATTATTTGTAGATAAGGTTACTAGACAGGAGTAGATTTTATTATCTGAGATGTGCATTTTGACATACATGACTCTGAAATATGTGAATTTTCGTCTTGGCGCCTCAAGGTGAAAGGCCCTACAAACCCCAATTTCTGAAAGATTGGCCGTTCAGATATAACGGGATTACCTAGTCGTAGGTGATGAAACTAAACAACAAATACTATCCAGAATCATCCAGACTTCCAGTAAACCAACATAGCTATGGCACATGGCCCATTTATCGATTTATCTATTGAAAACGATGATTTTCCATAGGAAATTCTTAAACTATCAGAGGGTAGGTAACTGGTTGTTTGTCATTGGAAAAGTACAGCCCTCCGGATGATCCAAGGCTGCCAGTTCGAATATTTTGGATCCAAAGAAGCTGGCCGTCCTCCGTTTGAAACCAACCATTGTTCGCGAAAATGTTCAGCATTTGAAGCTGTTTCTGATGTTTCTGTTGTTTCAGCTGATCAAACCGTCAAGTCCTCATCATGCCATCGTAGGAAGATTGAAATCTATTGACATGTTGATTCTGTATTCTGATGCTACTACACATCGCCATCGTTGTTGGTGAAATGTCGTGTCAACGGGGACAGCGGTGAACACCTGCCCATCTCTAGCTGGGTGGCAGAAATCCTGCACTATGTTGGATGGTTGAAAGCCCCATGAATAATGGGATAAACCACCTATCAAATGGTGCAGGATGTCTTCCATCCACAGTAGCCAGAGGTCAAGAATATCGTTTCCGCTTCTTTACCTTCAACTTGGCCAATAGCATCTCGACGGGTTTTGGGAGATTTCTCCAGGATCAAGGGGGGGCCCAGGGATGAGGATCGGTGCTTCGAAATACATTGGATTCTCATCATTTTCCGTATTCAATTGCCACAATAAATGGATAGAAATATGTGGAAGTCGATTTCCCATCCCTACAGAAACCCATATGAATTTGGGGATCAAGATCGGGCTGCCCCGGGCCCTTGGGCCCCTTGGATTAATTGCTGTTAATCACAAATTACAGCCAAAGTTGCTCGGGGTATCCCCATGTGACTCATGCATCTGATGAGTTTATCACAAGTCAAGACCGTTGGTAGAGCACCAGCCCAGGCTCAAGCTTGAGACTGGAAGACATCCAAGGAGCTGGGGAGCTGGAGGTATACATTCCCCCTGCCAAGATGTAATACAATGTAATACAATAGCTATCATCATTAGATATCAATAGCTTAGACTTTCAGAAATGGGATTTAGATAGATTTAAGGGACCCAAAGGTCTTCGGCATTGAGCTCCCCTGGTTTCAGTTGTTGTCCGTGTTGGGCGAAAACAGCCGTTTTGGTTTGTGAATCTCGCCATTCTTGGCTGGCTAAAGTGATGACCCCCGTGTGCCCGAAAAAAGCATCCGGGCACCAAAGGACTTGCTGGAGAATCCTTGTTACTGAGCCTCACTCGGGAACAGGACCCGCACGGTGCAGCACTTGGTGAGTCTGTGTGAGCTGAAGCAATCCCTCAGATGGCTAAGGCCCAAGGGTCCCAAGCAAAAGTTTCTTAAAAAATCCAAAGGGATCCAAAGGGTTAAGCTTTGCAGAAAGACCTTGGTTATCTTTATACTGTCTAAAATTGTGTGAAACAGAGCCACGGCAAGAAAGTGTGACTCAATCCCAATGAATTCTGCAGGGGTGCCATTCGAGTCTCAGAAGCTTGCTGCATCTTGACACGGGCGCTTCTGGAAGATCTCCTATTGCTATTTTCCAGAGGTTGAGGCCAGCAATTTTGAGTTGATCAAGGTGCCCTGAGTCCCCTGAACAAGGTCCCCTGTTCCAAGATCTCAGCCCTTGTGACCGCAGGAGGGTGCCGAACCTGACATCCTTTTCATCTCTTTTCCAGAGCTTCCGCTGCAAAAAATCACCAATGGCATCCCAGGGGCATCCAGGTGATTCAAAAAAGTGGTCACCAGGTCTGAAAGGGCAATGGTGGGGTATCCCCCGGTTTGGGATAACCCATGGGCATCATGTATGGATACTGATGACAACCCCCAGTCTAGCTTCACCCATCCATGTGATCCCGTGAGAGCGAATGTTCATTAGTAAAAAGCTGGGCCCCACCAGTTGCTGTTACAAGTTGGTTTGTAAACACCATTAGCATCCATTAGCTGATATGAACTGCAGTGATATTCCCCCTAAACCCTAGTTAAACAGAGTTATAAATCAGCTTCGCTATTTTTGGGCGCACCACGTGGTTTCTCAGTAGATTTCCATCATCCCTTGACGCCCCAGGAGAGTTGCTTGGATCCCCAGCAGCTGCAGCAGTACCTCCAGCAGCTCTTGCCCCGCTACAGCGTGAAAAGCCACAGCGCAGTGGTGGAGGCAGGAAAGATGGTCAACAAGGCGGGCAAGCGAGGTGGAAGACTGATGGCTGGGATATGTACTACATGGAGGAAGATGCTATATTATATATATATATTATATCATAGCTGAATATCATGGGTTTTTGGGGAAGGGTGCCAAAGATGTACAATGTTTTGAGAATGGAAAAATGGGATGTTAAATGAGGTGCAAACGTTTCGCAGTAAAGCTCTCGAGCAGTTGGGGTCATTTTCGGCAAGCAGATGGGCTCCCAAAAGTCACCAAAGCATTCCTTTGTGGGAGCACCCAATGTGGATTCTTAGGTGCACCAGGTATACCTATGGTCTATTACATCTCAAGCCCAGGTTTACTACTATGGTTTACTATGGTTTACTACCAGGTTTACTATGGTTTACTACATCTCAGTTCTCTCCCCAGGTAATTTTCCTGATCTTTAAGCCGGCCTTCCAATCCCAATTTGTCCATTCTCTTCGGATAGGCAAAATAGATCAAAATAGGTAAATACCTCACCAGGTTTGCTAGAGTCTAGAGATGTCTAGGGTATCTCCCCATGGTATTGCTGATGTTCCCAGTATATATATATGTATATATTTATTTATATATATCCCATTCTATTCCATTAATTTCCCATGAAATCCCTATGTTTCACACTCTCAAGTTGACAGTTTCTAGAATGGTCAGACCGGTATTTTAGAACTTTCTGGACCTATCATTGTAGAAGTGTTAAAGTTTGCACATACACACACATACATATATGTATATGTATATATATTATAGTATCATCCCATGTTATGGTTTTCATGGTATAGAATCCACCTAGCTGGACCATGTCCCCCATGTTTCGTTGCTCAGGTCAAAGGCCTTCTGGAAGACCTGGCGGCGAAACACAGCGGCGACATGCAGACGCACCTGGCGTTTCATCGCAGCCGGTGCCGTGGCCCCAAGGATGACTAGAAATTGGTGATTTTTTCATCCCCAACCGGAGGTTGATGATCGGGTTGACCGCAGGGTGTAGTGCTAGCATCGTGAATGAAAAAAAAATGGGTTAGAGTCGGTTAGAGTATCAAACTGGGAGACAGCGATGATGGGGGTATGATTGGTATGCTGGTATGCCCTTAAGGCCCTTTGGTAATCAATCGTGGCAATGGAAAAACCCGGAACTAAGTCGAGGTTTGAATAGGAATGATTCCTATTATCCATATATAAATGATGGATGCTCGATTGCTGCGTTTGATTACCAGAGGTTATAGCCACTTAAAATGGATGATGTTTGCATTAAACATAGGTTTTGAATGGTATCAAACCAAGTAGTTTATGGTGACGCGACGTCATGGGATATAAAACCAATATATAATTATATAATGGATAAGCAGCATGAAGACAGGACCGACAATAACTGGGGATATGATTGGGGTATAGTGGGATATAGCATATGATATGGGGTATTTACCGCAACTATATGGCAAGGTTTGAATAGAAAGAGAGAGAATGATGAGGAAGCATCAAGTATTTAGGGGTACCCGCGGGTACCCTATTTTCAGGTGGCAAAACCAAATAAAAGACAGGAGCATCCGAGGGTTGAGGATGTCACCAGTGGGGCTGACCAAGGTTTCAAGAGGATTCTGATGGAAGTTTCGGACTGTTGACAGCCGCCCGGCTATGGGGGCCGCCATCGGACTTTGTGGAGCTAAAGTTGGGATGGTGCAGGTATGCAGAACCAGTTTCAATTTATTCCGGGAGTCAAACGTGGCAATGAAAAAATCCCCATTTATACCTTCTGGTAAACTAACATAGCTATGGAAAATCACTATTTTTAATGGGTAAATCCACTACAAATGGCCATGTTCAATAGCTATGTTGACATAACCAGAGGGTAGATGTTTTTTCACATTAGAAAGGGATGTTCCATGGCCGCGTTTGATTGCCAGAGGGTATCCTCTGACTAATTCCAATTACTGTAGATCTATTTGGCACATAGTTTGAAGAGCCAAGCATCACTGGGTAGATGAAGAGAACAACTGGCCAAATGACATGGACAAAAACTGGAGGACGCCACTAATGCCTTTCATCACCCTATTTTGAAAAGCAAGATGGACTAATGCAGTGGTTTGATTTGGGAGGCCTCATTTTTTCTTGCCACCAAAATTCCAGATTGTTTCTCCCCACGGGTAAACCAAATTAAGATGCACCAAGCACCACATCCTTGTCCTACTTGGATGTGCATCGCATTTTCTAACTTGCTAACAATACAATATTATTATATAATATAATATTATATATATGCATCAAATATTCATGTTGTAATCCACTTATCGGATAAAAACATATCAAAACCCTCTAGTTATAACACGCTATGGTTATAGTCGTAACCCCAAAAGAGATAGAAGTTCATAAGATCCTACTAAAATAGTGATACATCATTACTTTTCGATCTGTTTGGGGATTGGTGGATGAATCACACAGCTGTGCCAAGGATTTGACGCTGGCGGGCGTGCGGGTCCCCAATCCCAAGAAGTCCTTCCTGGGACGCAGTTTGTGCGCACCAGGCACCCGGCCGGGCAGGGAAATCCGGCCGGGCCGCCATGGAGGTCTAAATGGTAAAATCATCGAACTAAACGGGCTATAAACAGAGGTTTCTAGCATCATTGAACTATATATATGTGTGTGTGTGTTTAATGGGGCGGATGTTCCAGCCATGTTTGATTACTAGAGCATACACCAAACCTTCATGTTCATGCTAAAAAACGAGAGGTTTGCTGGGTATTTGTGTCAAATTAGCCATTGAACGGTGATGTCACAAAATTGAATTTAGATTGAACTTAACATTGAACAGTGTTATTGGATCAACAAAAATTGCTTGGCCACAAGTGCAAAATTCTTTGACTGAGACTTGCCATGCTTCAGGTTTCTCTTCAACTTAGTCCTTGTTTTGACAGCTTTTTTTTGGGGCCGCCCAAAAAACGGATGGCCAATTCTCAAAACTGACCCAGTTGTGGGTCCCCAACTCGCGCGTGTCAAGCGGCCTGCGGAGCTGCGGTTCGCGCAGGTGGGCTTCGGTTCTGTCTCATTGGAGCACACTTTCCCATCAGTCAATTGGTTTGGGCCCCAGAAACGGTGACAGAAAAGCTGCATCTCCGCAACGAGTTCGTGGTTCCGAAAAAAGGCTCATTGTTCCGATTGTCATTCATCATGACTTCGGATGTGATCCACCTCTTAACGCATTGTAAATATATAGAATGTGTATATATATATATATATATATTTATATCTATATATCTTATATATATGTGTGTGTGTGTCTGATGTATTACACTATTATATTATATGTATATATAAATGCATATCTATACAATTATATATATATATATCCCTCTCTATTGTAGCTGCGGCTGCGGGAAGCCCACGCTGCACGCCCCCCACTGGCCAGGCTGCCATTTTGGACGCAGAAGAATCGGCGCAGAAACTTGGCACAATTGGTTCCTTGGGTGATTGGTTCCTGCGGCGCGTTCAAATGGAATTATATATTCAAAAAAAAAAAGATTTGTCTGACCCAATTGACAGCTGATGGTTGGGATCAATACTCTTGTTTTTGAATGTCTTTTTGCAGCCTGCAAGGGCGATAAATCAAAAAAGTTTTGAGTGGAAATCATTGCGGACCATCAATCGCAGTTCATGAAGGGTTCATCACATGACCTACTGAGATGGCAAAGGTTGCAAGCAGCGTTCACGAGTGAAGCCTCAACTTGCAAGATGATACTGCTGATTCTATTTGGCGTTGATATTCCGTTGTTTCAAGTTGCAAAACCTAAACATCCTAAACAGTATGATCTTCTTGAATTTTTCTGTTCAAAGTTACTGTAAGATGTTTAGGTTTGGACACCCGGAGTGATGCTCCGAAAGCTCTTCGGGTTGTGAGAAAACACCGCCGGTGAAACCCTCCTGGGATGCCATGGTGACTGACGAGCGCTTTCCCGAGCGCGTGATCTTCCTGGATGTGGATGGAGTGCCATCCTCGGCATCCCAAGTCGCCCAAGTGGGATTGATTTGAAACCACCAAAGTTGGGATACCCTCTGGAAAACATACAAAAAGCCATGGAAAATCACCAAAATCACCATGTTTCATAGGTAAATCAACGATATCAATGGCAATTTTCTATAGCAGTAGCAAACTGTTAGTTTACCAGAGGGAAGTGTCATAGGTGCTCTCCAGTCTGTAGGTTATCCATGTCAATTTGATGCTCCAGAATTGACAATGCTGATGCTGGTCGCAAGGTGCTACATGCAGCAGACGCCACCATGGACAGCGGTGAGGACACGATGCTGTGCCTAACTGTCCAGTGCACTGGAATGCACTGGAAAATCGACTTAGATATGGAAAATGCTTCTAGGGAAAACCCATCAATTTCATTTGATGTCCATGTCTATGATGATTTTACCCCAAAATTTGGGGAAAAAATGGGAAGAGAGATCGGGTCTCACCCCTTTGGCTCGCCCTTCAGTTAGGCGGCAGACCTTGTTTGACCAGGTTTGAGCTGAAAACCACCAGGGGTCATCAATCAATCCAGGGTTGACTGGAAACCCTCTGGAAATCAAGCATCACGAAATATCGATCTAGTTGAATCCAATATCAACATCGGCAATCCAACATCACAATATGTCACAATGAAAAACTCTCCGCACTTGTAATCCTGAAATCATTCTTTGTTCATGCCCCCCAAAAAAATAACCAGCTTAGATTACAGAAAGCCCCAAATAGATGCCAAAAAGTTGCAAGGTGGTGCCCCATAGTTAGCTAAGTTGATTTATAACTCCCATAACTATGGTTTATGGCAAATATAACTATAGTTAATGGGGTTTACAAACCAACTTATAACTGGGGGGCACCATCCTGTGGAAACCCGGGAATTATGAAGGAAGCATCATTTTTTCCACATCCTGGAACCACCCAGCAGGACCTGTTCCTCCGTCCATGCTTGGAGCGCTTGGCACTGGTGGCAAGTCGTGGTGCTGCCGGGTCTCCGGGCGATGATGGGGGTGCTGTGTAGCATCGGCTGGGAGTTTCACATGTTAAGGCCATCACAAATGGCAGGTTTACCAACCACAAAATGCTGATTTGCTAAGAAAATCCGCTAAAAATTACAGTATCCAACCAACCAACCCCATTCTTGATGATTATTGTGAGCTTATATAAACAACCAAAATTGAATTTAACTCTCGAATCTCCAGAGCAATTTGGATCTGGAAGACAATTTTCCTATTGGATAGCGCATGATAGAGCCATGAATAGGTTCCATGTTAAGTTCGGCCTGTTTATGTAGTATTGTCCATCTCTTTTGGGACGATGATTCTCAACGAGTCAGTCCATGCTTTGTGGCAGTCGCAACTAAGACCGGACCAAGCAATTGGATCAGAGTGGTCATGTTTTAGATTTCGACCCATTCTAATTTGATGAATTTCAGGGACAACAAATGTTGAATAAAAGCTATAGGTATATAATAGTATATTGATGTTTATTGAGTTTTTGTGCGTCTACCTTGGTGCATGGACCGGGGTTCAAATGGCATGATTTTTTGAGTGTGAGCGTTTCGGTGGCCTTCCATTCATTCCAGCTCCAAGAGTGGGATGGGAGCTGGAAAACCCCAAAACGAAAGCAGGTTGAGTGGCGAAATTCCACATAATTGGGACCAAAATGAGGGGTGTTGAATATGAAAGGGGGATGGGATCATTCCCCATCAATTCACAAAAATTGAGTATCTCATTGATAGACTATTAATATCCCACTATATCCCTATTGCTGTCGGTTACATGATCAATGCCCTCAGAAAAACAGCCACGGGTCTTTCGTAGCAGTTGCTGAGGATTGTCTTGTCCTCCTCTTGGAGGTTGGAGCCGGCTTCGGTTGAGGAAGCAGCCAGGGATGTCGTGATGTCGTGACAGCCCTGTGTTGTGTTGTGCCGTTGAAGGCTTCATACACGAGTATCCTCTGGTAATTTAACATAGCTATTGAAAATGGCCCATTTATAGTGAGTTTTCCCATTAAAGATGGTGATTTTCCATAGCTATGTTAGTTTACCAGAGGGTATATCACCCAATTTCGTGATTTTACTTGAGTTTACTCTGTTGGTGTATTACGTTTATTGTTGGGTATACCCCCTAGTAAACTAACATACTTGTAGGAACAGAAATCCATGGGTCTACTCGTTGGAAATGATCTATAAATGGTGTTTTCTCCTAGTTTTTTGTCATAGCCATGTTAATTTACAGGAGGTTGCCCTTGATTTTGTTGGGCCCAAGAAGTGCTGCAGGAAGTGCGCAGACAGTTGGCGACAGTAAAGCTGTCACTTTGGGGTGCCACTGCCAGTGATGCCACACTGGGTCCTTCAACCAGGGCGCAGGAGCCCGAAAGGAAGCGGAAACTGGCCAGAAGTTGTGTAGGTTCTTAGAAAAAGACACGGAAAATCCATGAAAATCCTCTATAAATGGAGCTTTTAGTCGCAAGTTCTTATTGTTCTTACAAACGCGAAGATGCCAACCCAACCAGCTGAACATGTGCTTGATGGAGGCCATCTAAGATTGGGAAGATCATCTCAGCTGTTCGCCATGGACAACATATGAAACTATGCCGGAACATGTTCCGTGGTAGTGTAACGGGTAGGGAACAAACTGTAAGCAACTCTGAGTTCGACTTTGAGTTTAGAAAGGGTCTTGCAAGATCAGTCTCATGGGCTTGACTCCCATGACACACTCTCAGGTGGAGAAGCTAGCTGCCTGATCCAGATATGAAAGTCACAAAAATAACAAACCAAGTTATGCATCTAACTGGTGCACTGACTCATAGGATCTCATAGGTTTTGATTTCTTTTGTTCCATGGACGCTCAGGGCAAAGCAATTTTTCAAGTTGGTCTCTGCGGAAGGGGAGTCGGCAGAAAACCGCAGTTGTTTTAGATGAGGATGCAGCCGAGACCTTGGGGTACGTACGTACACACGTACGTACGTACCTACATACCTACCTACCTACCTACATATCTACATACCTACATACCTACATATCTACATACCTACATACCTACCTACCTACCTACCTACGTACGTACGTACGTACGTACCTACAGACAGACATACAGACATACAGACATACAGACATACAGACATACAGACATACAGACATACAGACATACAGACATACAGACAGCCAGCCAGGCAGACAGACAGACAGGCAGACAGGCAGCCAGGCAGACAGACAGACAGACATTTATATACATACATTTACATACATTTACAATCATTTACCTACATTTACATACATTTACAATCATTTGCATACATTTACATACATGTACATAACATTACATTACACTACACTACATAGCATTACATACATACATACATATACATATACATATACGTGTATATATATATATTATGCTAGATAAAGAAGAATAACATATATAGATATAGTGGTGAGTGTTTACATGCAATATCATGAATATCATGAATAAGATAGCATATGATAAATGTGCGCTAGTATTTTTGCCAAAAAAATCCATCGTGCGCGAACGCAATCCATAGATGCGCGATGGAAGATGACATCGCCCCTGACTGCAAGAAGCCGCGGAGAGCTGATAGCTGGCAACCACGCGCCTTGGCGACTCTGGCTTTCGGTCGGATTTCACCAACCAATCTACGGTGATACAACCAGCACTAGGGAGATGAAGGGGGCTAATATAAATATACCATGGATCATGGGATATATATATATATATATGAACATCAATCTGATATGGCTTTGCCTGAAATTTGGTGATAGCAATTTATGGCCACAAAAAAAAGTTGGAAATGATGATTTGAACAGGTCGATTTGGGAAGACTTGGCCGCCATACGGTAGTTTAGCAAGCGAATTCATGGCAAGGATGGCCCCAAAACCAGTAAGCATACGTTTGGGTGGATTTCACTGCCATGTGCTCGATTTTCCGGCCTAAGCCGGCCGGCGCCATGGTCAACACTACATGGTTATTGTTGCCTACCCCTCCGCAACATGCCCAACATGCCGCAATTGCCCTCGATTTTCACCCAGTTTCGGTGCAGGAAATTAGCCACAAAAAACGGTCGCGTGTGCGCCAGCAAGAAACCTAGCGTGCTGTAGAATATTCATTTCTCATGGCTATGACTAATTATTGCTAAATGCATGTCACCCTTGACACCCACCCTACCATACCGAAAAATATGTTCCTTCCCCTGGGTTCAAGAGCCGTAGGCTATAACATGCTACACTGTAGCCTTTGTGTTAAACCCACTGCAAAAATCTCCAACTGTGAAAGGTTTCAATTGCCCCCCATCCAAATAGTGTTTGCTTAAAGACGTAGATGTGACATAGAGGTATCATATATTGTTTACCTAAAGATAATGTCCCCAGACAATTTTTCCCCATGAAATGTCACATGAATGTCAAATGATACCTCTGTCCAGTTGGCCAAAAATATCAAAAAATATCAAATATGTCAAATTTTATACCTCTATATATATATAGTTTATATATATATATCAAAAAAAAATGTAAAAAAACTCCAGGTTTTTCCACCATGTTTTTCCCCTCAAAAAAGTCCTCCAGGTGATGGCTGCCCGGTGGGTGCCCTGCTCTGCGACGTGGCGCAGCTGCGGGACGTCTTCCAGCTCGCGGCGGCCTGCACCGTGCCGCTGACGCGGCCCAAGGCGGTGAAGGACGGCGGAAAGGGCGGAAATCCCCAGGGTCAAATGGAAAATCCCCAGGGAAAATCATAGGAAAATATGGGAGAAAATCCCATAAATGAAGGTTTATAGCTGGGAAATTCAGGGGTAATAGTTGGCTAATAATGGTCAACAATTGTTGAGAATGGTTAATCATGGTTAATAATGGTTACAGTAATGGGATATTCGGATATTTAATGATCTACCCTCCGGTTTAAAATCAAACATGGCTGGGAAATCCCCGAACTAAAGATTTATAGCCGGGAAGTCATCTAACTAGATGGTGATTTCTCCAGTGGTCATTTTTTAACATCGATGTCTTGAAGGTGATGGTGGCTTCGCCGCCAAAATGTGGTGATTTCGCAACAGGTCCAGATGACATTCACTGAATGGAAGAACCTGCAGGTACCCCAAATATTGGATGAATGCCACGGCAATTTGTAGGTTGGGAGATGTGATTTTTTGACCCAAAAAACCACCCTTTACCCATGTCGCTGCTCCATTTATTCCAAGGACCCGACCCTGAAACGGTAGTGAAAGTGGAACTTATCCCCAAAAATGATTGTTTTGTCTTCGTTTTAGGCTGGTGGAGTATCACCATTTAGATGATTCCCATTTAGAGTAACCCCGATGTTCATCGAATTTACAGCTGATTTCCTTAAAAACAAAACCTTATAAGATATCAAAAGCCCAGTATATAGGGTTGGTCTGAAAATGGAGTACTCCCAAATTTGATGGTTAATCAGTATCACATGCCTGAATGGCCATAAATTTGGGGTAACTATCATTTTTAGACAACCCGGCATATCATATTGTTGCTTGTATATTCCGTTATATCCCCATTGGATGCATTGGTCAAATATGCCTATCTTTGATGCTAAATACTACAAGTCCGATCCACTAAGATATCCGTCTTACACTTGGTTGTATACTTCTACAAAGTTGGTTGCTTAAATCCCCCAACTATGTTTTTGGTTACTGTGCATCTCAATCTTACGAAAGCCAGCCGGACAGGCTGGATCGTTGTTGTTTGCGAACGTAGTGAGAGATTAGGGGGTCTGGGGGGACCCTTTACGGTGGGTTTTAGGAACGTTTTGCAAGGTTACTTACCAGGTGGCAAATGGGTGACGGTGGGGTAGCGATTCCGCCCTGGTCCGTGATTATTGGGCCCCCCTGGTCCATGATTATTGATTATTGGGGGTAACCGGGTAGACAAAGAGGGCAGATTGTGCTGACGTTCGACCAAGAACGGCGCGTTCCTTTTGGGGCATGGTATGCCCAAAAGGAACACGCCGCTTTTAGGTCATCTTGGAACCGTATTGCGTCTAGGCGGGACGTATGTATGGACAGAGAGATAAGCTTGGAGACATCAATAGATTTATAGATAGATGGAGAGTAGAAAAATAGATTAAGTTTACAGATAGATGGAGAGTATAAAAAATAGATCGAATAGATAGACAGACGGATAAAGTAGAATGAGTAGAAGCAGACAAATATAGATGGCGAGGGAGGGAGGGAGAGAGAGAGAGAGAGAGACTTACCCCAGTTGAATCTCTTAAAGGGTAAAGCATATTTTTTGTTCATTAATATATACATATATATAAATAAACTCTCCAGTTTTGTTGCTTAAATCACTTAAGATCCCTATTGTTTGTATTTGTGTTGTTTTTTATCCCGCATTGTTGTTTTTTTGGTTACATGTGTGGGTTTTTTTGTTGGTGACATCCCAATGTTTGATTCGCTTTTTTTAATCAAAATAGTAAGCATCTCCATTTGCTGCAGTATCATCATCTTAAATCTCCATTGATTGCTATCACATCAGTTGGTGAAATCCCACATTTTCACCTTGGAGCTCCAGGACCACCAGGGCCGCAAGGCGGTGCACCTCACGCTGGAAGCGGCCGCCGCGCTGATCTTTGGCGGCGCAGAGCTGCCGCAGGAGCCGCTGCCGCAGCTGCTGGAGCTGATGCGGAAGGGGGTGGAGTTTCGGCCAGGCGGGAGGCGCCGCCTTTTTGGGTGTTCATAATTGGTTATAACCTCTGGTAAAGATACAAAGTTAGCTATTGAAAATGGCCATAGAAATAGTGAGTTTTCCCATTAATAATTAGCTATGTTTGTTTATTCTCACTGGTTTGGGTGTTCATAATGATACATAATTCTGAATTTTGGGTGTTCATATTTTTTATTATATACTGGTTGGTGGTTTGGAACATGTTTTTCACATATTGGGAATCATACTCCCAACTGACTAATATTTGTTTCAGAGGAGTTGAAACCACCAACCAGATAATTGTAGTATATAAATGTGTGATTCATATATAACATATATTTCATAGTTCACATAATGATACATAATCCCCATCATTTACATGAATCGATTTCCAATTAATGTAACTATCCCTATATGGATTATGTTAAAAATGTATGGATTGAACTGTTATGTGTAATTATAGTAGTTATCGTATGTGATTGTGCATTTTAGGTTGCGGGTTATGACTTGCAACTTGTGTGGGGTATCTATTGTATGGGGTGATTTACAAACATAAGTATCTATTTATATATCCACTATATATATATATATTAAAGGGCTACGCCCTCTGCCGCCGACCCCTGGACACTGGAGGGTCATGCCTGCCTCTGTGTCGTAAGCATGAAATGAACTCTAAAGAAACCAGAAACTGACTTAAACAAACCATTTG
>Ga0126342_10000957_pt1 | contig 37132 bp, 37 predicted proteins | sample Cyp1metagenome_FD_92528 | JGI IMG/M metagenome (GOLD analysis project Ga0126342, IMG submission 92528) | Coral microbial communities from Lord Howe Island, Old Settlement Bay, Australia - Cyphastrea 1 metagenome | ecosystem: Host-associated > Invertebrates > Cnidaria > Coral ... | reverse complement strand
TTTTCAGTTTGCTCTTGGACTTAACCTAGCCTTCCCTGACGGTCGCAAACATGTGAAGGATACGCGGCTCTTCATTTCATGCCGTGCCTGGTTCCATCCGAAGAGTGGCTCTGGTGACCTTCTTCTTTCAACTGCATATCGCTACTTTCAGCGGTTTTGGGAATGCTACGTTGAGTTTAAGGCCACCATCTGTCCGCGGACGGTAGAGACCCTTCAGTGAAGCTGGGCGATGGGATAAAAAGGCTGGAGTGAGCAGGGTGTTTAACATGAGAATTTAGCCAATAATGATTGGATAATGGGATATCATGGGACAACAAAAAGGGTACTCTCCGGTGTCATCATTGCCGCGAAATCCCCGAACTCAATGGCAGTAGTGGGGAAATCATCGGAGGGTACCGTATTATGGACCCACAAGAGGCTAGTTAGTTAAACTCGCGAGGATTTTTGTTGGCCCCTTGCGAAGATGAACTCTGACTTTTTGGATAGTTTTGGTGGACGTATGAATTATCCTTTTCTAACGGAGAAAAAAGGTGTATCTCAAAATGGTTTTTGGTTTTAATTACCCTTCGGAATCGAACGTGGAAATAGGAACTCCCCCATTAAACCTTCATTTAGTTCGTTGATTTTTACGTTGCCACGTTTGATGACACCGTACCCAAAATGGTAGTTTTGATGAAGTTTTTTGGTTTCAAACTTTGAGACGACCCCCAAAAAAAAGGTGGCTGTAGCGTTTTCTGAAACCATACTGACTACCACTTTCGACAAGTACAACCCCATTGCTAGTCCATTTAAACTGGGATTCTCACAGTGAGTGAAACTGTTGAGTTTTTTTTTCAGTTCTTACTTGTTATCGCAAGGCCTCAAAATGAAGAGGTATCAGGAATGTAAGATTTCTGGAGATGCATAAGATGCGAGAAAAATCCTGACCCTTGTTTGACGCATTTCTGGAGCTTCTCAAAGTTTGTGAATTTGTGCAGGCCAGACTTGATCCATATTTGGTGAATCGGGGCATTTAACAACGCGGCGTTGTGGAAGGTTTCAGATATCACGAAAGATCCTTGGTCAATGCCGAAAAAAACTTGTGGTTATTATAGTTATATCAATGGCCCATTGATGGTTATCAATGGTCATTGAGGCTATTAATGGTTATTAATGGCTATTAATGGGTACAACTATGGGCATAATTGTGGGTATACCCAAGGGATTCGAGATCAAGCTTCGTGGAAAATCATTTGCAGTGTTGCAACAACATGTGCGGCGCGAGGAAGGGATAACAAGTGAATTTCCAGACTTCTGACCATTGGGGGATCTAATCTATCATAATCTATCATAATCTATCATAATCTATCATAATCTATCATAATCTATCATAATCTATCATAATCTATCATAATCTATCATAATCTATCTAGTTTTCAATTATCTACTATCAATTATCTGCTACAGACCAGTGATGATCTAGAACTAGATCACCGACCTTTCCTTTTGAGCAGCCGGCGCCAGGTTACGAGACACCTGGATGAGGCCATGCGCCATTTTCAGGCGCCCCAAATTGGCAAAGGGCCGGGGCCTGGTGTTTATGGCAAGTTATCCACCATTGATTGGTTCAAAATCCATCATTTATTGATGTTTATTATGGTTATCTATCATTTATTGGTTCAAAATCCCACCATGTATTGATGTTTATTGATGTTTATTGATGTTCCTCCGGTGTCATCAAACTGTCATCAACCATGGGAAATCCATGGAAATCCAGCACCAATAGTTCGATGCTGTGGATTTTCCAGCCACGTTTGATGACACCAGAGGGTCCCAGCACTGGAAAGATGCTTCATGGATAGAGTAGCATGATAGGGCTATCAACCCCCAGTCATCACCATTTTTATAGGTGGGTAAGGGTATGTATATATTATATATACGTATATATATATATATATTATATAAATAAGAACCATTCCCAGTCATGGCTGGTTTATGGCATTGTTTTACCCCCTCCCAAAGGCTAATAAACATGGGGCTACTTTGCTGGTTTCCCAGGCTGCGGCAGACGAGGGCGATCCTGAAGCGCAATATGCGCTTGGAGTTCTCTACGCGAACCTGCTGGAGGACAGACACTAGTCGAACTTTTCCGGTGGGTTGTGATTGGTCTATTTTTTGTTGTCTCAGTTAAACAGTTAAACCAGTTAAACCAGTTAAACCAGTTAAACCAGTTAAACCATGGGTTTCTACAAATTCTTGGGTTGATCCATGATTTTCCAAATTATTTGATGGCCATATATTTGGGAATCCATGGATTCGAAAAAAGACAGGTGGTGGAGATGTGTGATTTTTCATCCGCAGAAGGGGATAATGAATGATAATGATCATCGATTTGAAGGTTGTGGATCAACTCTTAAGTCAAGAAGCACTGCAAATCAATAGCTTGGAAGACTGGGCTTTTGATTGTCAGCTATTTTCCCTCAGGGATTGGATGTTCCGAAACTTGAGTCGACTGTTTGATGTTTGCAGATGTTTGACATGGAGATCTAGACTGGCAAGTGTTGGACTGACTCACACGGCAAAAAACCGCATGGTAGAATCGGCTCCTACATGAACACTTTGTTGGTCAACTCGCGGAAGTGAAGCAAACAGCATCTCCAGCACTAGACTCATCATTTACTGTAGGCTTCATTTCTTGTTTTCAACTCAAGATGTGCCGCGCGTCAAAAGTTGTATGATATTACCCAATTTCTTTGACGGACCTTCAGGACCATAGATGTCCCAAATTCCCATTGGCTGGTTGATGAAAATAGACGGGTTTGAAGGTTTACCCCTTTAACAACAGGTTTCTATGATGATAGATGGTATACCAGTCACCGGCCCAAACCTATTTTTACCAAGCTAGGATATGATTTTGTTCAGGACGACCCTGCGGAACTGCACAAGAATGAGGCTGGGACATCACCCCAATTTGGGGGGCCTTTTAAAGCCACTGCACACATGGAGCAGTGGCTGCGAGTACTGTTGGTTGCTAATTAGTTGATTAATGTTGATTATACTTACGGTAACGACATTTTGGTATCATTAAAAGTCCGTATATTTAAATGTAGTTACCGTATACAGTATATTAGTTGATTCTAAATTTTACTATATATGGGATGTCATCCGAAACCCATTGACTTTCACTCCATCATATTTTTCAAGATGGTAGGTCAACCACCAACCAGTATATAGCTATGGAAAATCACCATGCTTTTAATGGGTCAATCCACGATTTCGATGAAATTGCACCACCAACCAGAAATCATTTGGGGAAACAAATCATGGCCCATTCGTGGCATAACTCGACACCAATCCATGGGACCTCAGGGCCTCAGTGTGCTGTACCTCTATGCAGCCTCCGTGGCCAAGCACCCCGGGGCCCTGATGGTGCGCAGTTGTGATCCGAGTCACCAAGAGTTGGAGGGGAAATGGGATTTCATGGGATTTCATGGGATATATCATGGTATACCCTCTGGTAATTTGTGACGGTTTGCGAACTGGTAATTTGGCCCAGTCGACATAGTTGATTTACCCATTGATAGCATGGTGATTTTCGACTTTTATGTTAGTTTACCAGAGGGTATGTATGTAATATATAATATATACACTAATTTGTATATAATATACACTATATATATACACTCATTAGAAGAAAAATAAGAATCCTAAGCAGAGTTAGCAGCCTGGTTGATTTTGGAGCACTGCCCAAACAAAGTTCCCGGGCACAGATCATGGAAAGGCCTAGGTAGATCTCATGGAAACACGGTCGATTCTTCCTTTAATCTTGTCTCCTCACATATATTGAAAAACAAATCACAACTTCCGGCAACAATTCCTCAACAGTTGAGGCATTGAACCATCTTTATTCTCATTAGAAGCGTCTTGTGGATTGCCGTCATATTCTCCATCCATCATGGCATCTGCTAGGCTATGGGCTACAGGCGCACAAGTGGGGGGAAGAAACCTGATTTTTGCTGTGCATAAATCCCAACATTTACATTTCTGGCTTGGGAAATAGACAGATGTAAGATGATTGTGTAAGTCTTTATCATTTACCTGCAATGTTTGTGTTGTTGTCTCTACCAAACAAACCTCCAATTTCTATTTTGGGTGGCAAACTCTAGATCTTTTGGGATGTTTGGACGTGATTTCCAGTGAGTTCCCAATTCCGACAGACAGTGTCTTTTGATCTTCCTTTATACACATTCATATCAATTGCGTATGTATATATATATATACATACATGCATATCATAAATGTGTAATCTAAAACATGTAATGTATAGACAATGGATGTAGATTTATGCTACATAAATGGATGTAGATATGCCATTAAATTAAAACATAAATGGATATGGCATATCTACATACATAAAACATATATAAAACATAAATGCCATTAAAGTAGACCTATAGAAAGATCTTCCTCTCCAGGCACCGTGAAGGCCTGGCTGTGCCACAGAGCTGTAGTACGGCAGCGCTGAACTACATCGAGGTGCGCGCTCAAAAATTGAGCCGACCGCGTTCTTTTTGGGATCTTTTTTTGTGATGAATAGCCTCTGGTAAACATATATACAAAAAGCGAACTGGAACACGGGCAATTTCTAGTTGATTTACTTATTAAACATGGTGATTTCCCATAGCTATGTTAAATTACCAGAGGGTGTATGGCATGTACCTGGCATGTACCCTCTGGTTACGTGACATAGCTATTGAACATAGCTGAGGATTGATGACAATTTACCGAAATGGCGATTTTCCACTTCGTTGCGTTGCCAGTATCCAACAGAATGATTCCCATGGATGGACATCTGCATCGCCATCAACAAGTGGCCATTTCACCAGGGAGTTTACCATTCTGGAAGTAAACCATCAAGACCATGGATTAAAACCATGAGTAGTGGAAATGGGATGAAATGGGAACTTTTTGATGAGAAGTTTTTTCTTTTTTGAGACAATAGAGGATGCCCCAACATGGACATTTTATCGGACATGAAAAATGATGGGATTTTCCGCACCAACATTTTCTTCGATGGATATTTTCAGCAGTGTCCCACTCCTTGAACGCCAACGATGTCAGAAGTGCTCTCGCAACTCCCGAGGGAGAAAATCACTGCGGCATCTCCATTTTGGCTTGGCTAAAGCTATAGCCCCATATATGGCCATGACTCACCCTGAACCCCCCGTTGAGATGCTTTGGCGCTTTTCTGTTGGCTCAATGAGCTTGCTGAAAATGGTCAATTTGCCAGGAGTTACCATCCCCATCACCAAGGGTTGCAGCTACACATCCCAATCACCAACGTCAGGTTACACTCTGGTAATAATCATGGCAAGCCGGAAAATCGTAGATAGATTGGGATTTAATCGGAAACCCATTGAACTAAATAAGATATTTTCCAGCTTGTCATCTTTGATTCCCAGAGGAACTATCCTCAGCAATTCAAGAAAGCGAGGGCAAATGGCCCATTTACAATCATTTAGTTCCATGATTTACCGATTAAATATTATTCATAACAAACTGTTCAATTTTCAGAAAACTATCCCCAACCTTTTGATGATTACCCCAAAATGGAACATCAATGGTTTATCACCAACTATGTTTCATAAAAAATCACATTAGTTCAAGTTAGTTCATATGAATTCCACATATTTCTTCTAGTTAAATCATGTTACCCTCTGGTAATTTAACATAACTATGGAACATCACCATGCTATTAATGGGTAAATCCACTATTTCAATGGCCATGTTCAATAGCTTTTTGTATGTTTACCAGAGGGTAAATCCAAAGTTCGCGCCATTTTTTCACTCCAAAAAACGCTCAAAACCGTTTGGCGGTCGTGCAGAGGTGGCTCGGCAGGTGGCAGAGGTCTACTCCTCCGGGATGCCCAAGGCTGTAGAGTTGGTGAGGCCAGCAATTTTTCTGGGTGGTTGTTAATGGGTGGTTAGTAACCATCCCATTACCCTCTGGTTATGACTAACATAGCCATGGTATAGATGGCCCATAGAAATAGATGGTTGATGGTTTACTTATTAAAAATGGTGATTTTCCGTGGCTATGTTAAATAACCAGATGGTAATATCCAATAATTGGTTGAAATTAATATCCATGAAAATATCCATGAATTCCATTAGAAACCATGGTTGTTTTTGGATGGTTGAAAATCACGGGATAAACTAAGTGGACTGGGATATGAATGAGATAATCAACTCAGCACCGTTTTCAAGTGATTTCGCAACCACCGTATGAAGGCTGAAGCGGTCTGCAGTTGCCGACGCTACGGATCAATGACTGGGTTGGCACCCAATGAACTTGAGTCCCATCACCTTCTGAGTATTTGGACATTTGGACGGACTAGATGTCAGCGGTGTTGCGGTTTAGAACAGACCCATTCTTTTCCAGTTCTGGAGTTTGATTTCGAGTCAGAAATGAGATTATCAATGATGATCATTCACTCCCGTTCTACCCTCTGGTGTCATCAAACATTTCAACATTTCCCAGCCATAGATCGATGATTTTCCCATGTTTCCCACAGGCTGGGTGTGGAAGATGATCGCCACCAGATGAGTTTTTCGGTGCCTGGGGAATCCGATGACTCCGATGAAACCCCTGGGAGCCCGGGCGTTTTGGACGTTTTTCCTAAGCCCTGAGAAATGGAGGTAGATGGTTCATAGATGGTTCATAGATGGTTCATAGATGGTTCATAGATGGTGGTGCATATATGGTTCATATATGGTTCATATATGGTTAATGTTGGTTAATGTTGGTTCATATATGGTTAATGATGGTTAATGATGGCATTCTCCATATTCTCCCATTGAACTTGCTGTTGATCTGGCGCCGTGTTACGACATTTGCAATGGTAATTTCTGCTGAAAGATGCTTGGAACTCACTAACATTCTTACAGAAAGACCAAAGTCTTGAGGTTTCAAAGATTTTAACCCACGCCATTTTTTCGGGGATCTTCTCAGATTTTCTGGTAGCCCCAGTCATCCAGTCGTCATCCGGATGACCATTGAAACATATTGAAACCGTCATGGTGACCACTGTGGATTCGCCAGAAGATGGCTTTTGTGGAGATTGCGGCCAGTGCCACGGCTGCAAAATAAGTGCAACTGGGCTCCCAAATAGGGATGGAGCAGATGCTGCTAGCCTGGCCATCAATTGGGGATCACCAAAAGGCCATGGCCATGAAAATCAACTGAAAAATATCGGGGGTTATCATTTTTGTCACAGATCACAGATGATCACACACCAATTTTCCTCCAAAGATGTTTTGTTGTCCTTCTCATGCCGTTGGTTTCTGAGTTTCAAGTTCATGAAACACGATTAGAATGATTAGAATGATTAGAATGATTAGAAACAGAGCAACATCCATATCATCCATGATCCATGGCGTTTCTGTTCAAAACTAGGCTTCAGTTCCTAAGACCGTGTTTTGGGGGCAGAAATCCTGAGGTGGTGATGCCAATGTGGCAGCAGCCGTCAGGATGCCTCAGCGGCGCCTTGGGGAGGGTGATTTTGATCGGGTCCAACGCTGGCGACTGAGGTTGGAAAGCGCTACCTCTTGGGGGTAGTCTGTAGCTTAGTACCAGACGAAAAACAGCCAAGGGCACTAGGTTTTCTGGTTGATTTGAAGGCTTTTTCGAAGATTCTGCGGTTCGGATAGAATGCTTGGACTCTTTATGTCTTACACCGAATTATAAACCATCCACAATATGACCTGATTGTTGGGTTTACTCCATTTAGCCCATCCCGTAGCATTAGACGCCCCCAGAAACCTTGGTACTGAAGAATGGTCTTTTAGGGGTCTTTACTGTAATATGCATGGGGGACGGGACTATATAATAGTACAAAGCTGCAATGACCATCTAGTAGCTCTAAGAACCCTGGTTATTAATCAGTCCTCTAAGTGGATTCTCCCAAGCTTCTAACATATATATATATATATGTACATATAATACACACATATAGATAATATATATGCGATTGCATATTATTACGTACTGTATACACATATAATTATATATATAATTATATATATAATTATATATATATGTACATATATATATATATCTATACACATACATATTCCTTTTGACATGCCACAACTTCTTCGCATGAGGAAGGCTTTCCCCAAGACTTTGCGCGTGCCAAGAGTTTCCTTCGCACCGCTATGGGGCAGCGACATCCAGGAGCCCAGGGACTCTTGGGCAACTTGGCGAAGGCTCTATGGGGGTAGAAAGAGGAACAGGTTGAAATCAGAGATTTTTTCGAAATCACATATTTTCGCACATCTATTTTTTCGAGTCTTGGGAGGGGGTTTTCGGAGGGCAAAGTTGAACAGGCTTGGAGTCAGAGGAAATGAAAGTCCAAGTCACAACTATTTCAGCACGGCAAATGATTGGCTGAAAATGTTGCTGGGGAACTCATCAACACCTCTTTGTATGGTGTTCTTGTTTTGCGGGTGGGACCTAGTCTTTGTCTGCAAAGCCAACCAAGCTAGCGATGAATCAATTCGGAAAACGGAGTCATTGTTCTTTAAAGGGGTAGTTGGAAGAAACGAATCAGCATGTGCTTCTTGAAGTTCTTTTCAGTCCCTAGACTTTTCTCATGTAGACTGCCTCATGTGTCATGTGTGAATCAGGTTTTTGACAAGTTCAGATTTTTGACAAGTTCAGATTATTTCTCATCCTTCCAGCTTTGTTTATTGGCGTGCCCCCCATGTCAGGGGCACATGTCAAACACTGCCCACTCGAAGCATCTGGCAGCACTGAGGCTACATGTACAGCCCCTGGGATCTGCAGAAAATCATCGACCGGGTGGGGTGTCCGTCAAAGCATTCTTGATTACTGCAGGGTAGCCTCTTCACAGTGGAAATATGACTTTTTTGGGGTCAATCCAGCCTCAATGTTGAAACAAAAGAAACAGGTCAACTTGTGGAAATTCTTTGCCAAGTGGCACTTTTTCATTAGTAGTAACCTTTTTTGGAAGCGTTATTGGCCGTGGCCAATCACAGGCGTTTTGATGTTTTGAAGTCGAGACACTTTTTTGACCCTGCTGGATGGTATCCTGACACATGGACCATGGGTCAATATTTTCTCGAACGCCAGCCATGACCATGGACCAGTTGGGATTCACCACATTTTGAAAAATCATTCCGAAATAAATGGATCATTCTATGCTTCAAATATCTCCTCAAGTTATATATGGATCAAAAATCGCAGTGGATTTTTAAGAGTCATTCCATGTCATTCCAACTTTCTGGATCTCAAAAATCATTCCAAAGTTCCACAGATTCACCAGATTTCTGGATCTTGTCCTTTGAAATTCACCGAGGCTTAGGCCTTGGCGTTCCCAAAGATTTGGCTCCTCGACATGGCTATCGATAGGGGAAGCTTCAAGCCATGGCTTTGAGGATTGGAGATTAAAACACCTTGAGTTTTTTTTTTTTTGTGAAGTTCAATTTGGTTCACCTATAGAGATCGGTAGACTCTAGATCTCGCTATTGATGTTTTTCTTTGACATCGCCTTTGACATCGCCAGAACTTAGGGGGATATCATGCCGATCTCATGCCGAAGAAAACATGTTTTTCATCTATAGGATATAAAACAGCCATCAAAAAACATAAGTTTCGATCGATTCGGATCGACGCCATGTGCCGTTTGTTCCCCAAGGATGTGGCCTATCGATTTTTCAAGGACGCAGCTGCGCAGGATGATCCTCTAGGCGCGGAGTTAAAAGGGGACTGGCCCTGAACTGGCCCGGCCAAGCGGCCAGGCACCAGTTTTTTGGTAAATCACATAGAATTAGCCTCTGGTAAACGTTTACAAAAAACTATGGAACATATTGGAACATCACTATTGTAATAGGTAAATCATCTATAAATGGTCCATGTTCCATAGCTATGTTTGTTTAATGGAGGGTAGATAGATATGGAAAACCCATCAGACATGTACATTTAAACGAGGGAAGCACTGGATTTCTAAAAAGTGGCTTAGTTTACCGGAGAAAAAAATCAACATCCCTAAACTAAATCATGATGAACTCTTCATTGTATCCTCTCTTCAATCACCAATCATAGCCATGAAATCAGCACGGTTTTTATGGGGTATTTCTGGCTTGGGAATGATAGGACTAAGCGCCCGGCGCTGAAAAAAAATCCCCAAATTGTCCTAAAATGGATGTGATTCTCCCTTTAGATTTCATACACGAAAAATACTAGCAATGTGGCAATTTCACCAAATAAATATTAGATCCTGATAGTTTTTTTGCTAGATATTACATAACAATAACCATCTTAAACCATGTTTATTGGATATTTAATCCAATCCCCCTAGAATTAAACACCCCATAAATGGTCCAGTCCCTCTGTGTTTTTGTTTAGAAATACGCGGGGGGGGGTCAGGATTATTAGCCATTATGAACCATTATTAATCATTATTAACCACTATTTAGTAGATATTTGCTAAATATCGTAGTCACAACAGTTATTCACACAGTAATCATATTTGCTAACCATCATCAATCATGATTAACCATTATTAACAATTCAGCATCATCCATCAATGAATCATTAACCACTATTAACCACTATTAACCACTATTAACCACTATTAACCACTATTAACCACTATTAACCACTATTAACCACTATTAACCATGATTATCATGAGCACTAATGATTATTAACCACTATGAATGGTTATGAATGGTTATTCATCACCATTCACCATGAACATTTATCATTCTCGACCATTAACCACCATTAACCACCATTAACCACCATTTTCATCACCGTCATTCACCACTGGCAGGTCACAACGGCCTGGGTTTCATCTTCTTCCAAGGCACTGGGACGACCATTCGCCAAGATCTCACGATGGTCCGGTGCTGGGACGATGGGACGATGGGTACCGTGGGGCCGTGGGGAGTTCCCCGATTTCACGGTTGTTTTTTTTGGGGATTTCCTTGGGGATTCCACTGTTTTTTAATAGGACCTTGAAATGGGACCTTGAAATGGTCCCAAGAATTCTAATCACTAATGATATGGGGATGATACTGTATACAAAAAATATTCTACTGTACTGGATAAATGATGCTTGGTTGAGAATTAGTTGTGGTCAAGGGGGTTATTGAGATATGAATCTACCTGCCGAATAGTGTGGACACGTTTTTGTTTACCGTGCTGAAAGATGGGATGATGATGATGATGATGATGATGATGATGATGATGATGATGTTTTTGTTGTTGTTGATGATGATCATGGATCATGGATGATGGATCATGGATGATGGATGATGGATCATGGACGACAATGAATGGTGGATGATGCTGGGAAATCCTGGGATGAGGCCTTTGAACATTTCAATCGCTCAGCTCATAGGGGCAATGCTGATGGAATGTTCCTTGGCAGCGAGACGTTTCGTTGAATTCATTGGAGCAGGATTATGATTAGCAGGTGAAAACGTGCGCCACCAGAGTGCTGCTGGAAAATTGGACGTCCCATCTTCAGCGCCACATCAATTTGGAGGGTAGATAGCACTGATAGATCCCAGCTCGACAAGTGGGGCAGCAGTTGTGAGTCGATAGCCTTCCAGTTTTTCTCAAGCTCCCATGTCTTCCAGCACACATTGGCATTCAGAAGTCAATGAAGATACCCTCTGGTAAACAGCCACGTAGCTATGGAAAATTACTATTTATCATGGGTAGATCAACTGTTTCTATGGGCCAATTTCCAGTTCGCAAACTCTTAGTTTACCAGAGGGTACAAGACAGGAAACTCCATGAAGATTCAGATTTGCCTGTTTGGGTACTCACTATGATCAAGCTCCAAAAAAACCAACAAAAAACCACAAATGTGAGTCCAGAAAGGTGTCCCATTCAGCCATATGAAGCCTCTGGAAAGTCACACTCCCATCAGATTCCCAATAGAATCTTGCCAGATTTCCATCAAAATCATTGAACAAAAATCATTGGGAATTCCTGCACCTTCCACCTCCAATTTCTCCAATTTCTCCATTTTCAGGTTTAACTTGGCCTCAGTCTACCTCACGGGCAGTGGCACGGAGCAATCCTTTCAAAAAGCGACCCAGTGGTGCGCAGTGATGAACAAGACCCTTGATGGTTGATGATGGGGGATAGGACTAGCCAGGATGTTGGGGAAGTCAACACCCACGAACCTATCAACATCTATCAACATCTATCGACCAACCACTACTCAATCTTTTTTTTCCAGCAAAAACATCGTTTTACCATGGTCTTACCCAAGAAATCTATGGAAACAAAACTGTAGAAATCAGGAGTTAACCAGCAAAACCCTGTTTTTTGTTTGGGACAATAAAAACTGAGGCCCCTTTGGTCCCATCATTTTTTGGTCATCCACACTAATATTTAATAACCATTCTATATGGGAAATGGGGATGGTTAAAATGGATCGGTTTCATGGGCAACATCGCGACCGGGTTTCCGGTGATGTTCCATTTGACCAATCCATGGATTCTTGGAAAATCCATATTGCATCACAGTCATGTCCACCTTACATCTAGAGAGTTCCTGCCATGGGAACCACAGAGGACCTGCCAGGTACACTCAAGCTTTAGATCGTGGTCATACGCCAGCAGCTTATGCGTGTCTTGGCGACCAGAATATGGCAGGTCCAAAGTTGACGGGGGAAAGTTATTTGGCATCAAAGTTCATATGAAACAATTGTAATGTTGGTTCTGATTTTTTTTTTGCATCGAACCTTCAAACAAATAAAGTACTCTTCAATTTCTTGACAGTTTTCTCTCTTACTTCCTGTGGACTTGGAGTGTGGCATCACATAGCAAGCTGTGTGGGTGATTGTGAGCAACACAATTTTCGTACCCTCCACTATCCATTGTCATCCAGGATGATGCTTGCAACCAATAATTCTTTCCGGGAATCACATCAATCTTATCCAATATATTTTGTCCAATCAATTATATCACCTATCCAATGACCTATACAAATTAAACAATTCCAACAAACATATCCAAAGAAATCCAAGATCTTTTCAATTTTTCAAATCCAGAATCCAATCTTCAACATCTCCAGTGAATTCTCCAGAATTCTCCCCATCTTTGGGTCCAGCCGGGCCGCCCAGCCATAGCCATAGCGCGCCGTCGAGGCTGGCGGTGATGCACCTGAATGGCATCGGCACGGTACGCAACTGCAAACTCGCGGTGGACCTGCTGAAGCGGGTGCCGTGACAGATCAGTGCTGAACGGGCGGGAGAAAGGAAGGATGTTCCCCGGTGAGTTTCTATGTTATACATACATAGAATATCATAGAATCTATATGTATCTCTTGATCTAATTATGTATATAATTATATAATATTTATATAATATTATTCATATAATTTTACACATTACCCCAATATTATGTATATATGTATATATAAATGTGTATGTACATATCCTCAAGCTGGAAAGTGGAACACATCCGCTCAGGTTTGCGAAAGAGGAAGCTGGGTCACAGAGAAGTTGCTCGTCCGAAGAGACTGGGATAGGTTGGACCAGATATGGTCACTTGAGATCAGACTATATATAGCCAATCTATAGCGTCATCTATAGTCATATAGCCATATAGCCAATCTCTACCATATATCAAAGATAAGTTTCCATGCCAATCTATAGCCATCCACACTTCTGAAATCGCGTTTTTTTTTTGTTCATTGTCTTTTTTGCGAAGGCGTCTTGGTTCAAAGCATGACAGGTTGGAACTGTGGCAATGGCAACGTCCAAAACTGAGCCGCCCATGCCATAAAGGTCACCCTAAAGGTCGCCCATGTCGCTGCATCAACGGCTGCTGAATTCGCCACAGGAGTTGACCGAATTTCTGGAAACTCAAGGCTTTCATGACCTGCCCGATGAGGAGGTGATAACACTGGGAAAATCGAATCTGTTGATTCACGCAGCATATCTTGGACAGTTTCAGGTGGTGAACACCTTGCTTTCCCATGCGGATTTGCGAGCTGTGGCTGAGAACGGTGGAAACGTGGTGGATTGGCTTTGCTTTCGATCCGACACCACCGCTGACTGTTTGGCCTCCGTCCTCCAGAAATGGACCAAGAAGTTCGGCGAATCTGACATGAAAAGCATGTTGAACAGCACTCGGATGAAGCAGGGCACACCTTTGATGTGTGCCGTGTTCGCACCCAATGTGGCGGTGACACAATTGCTGTTGAGGTGGGAGTCATCCAGTAGCTTAAGGCAATCCATCCCATATGATTTCCGATCTAGGTGGGTTCACACCCCCAACATTTGTTGGTCAGCACCATGTCTGTTGGATAACCATCCCCATGTTCTCCGCTGAATTTTATGGTTGCATCTGCATCCATAGGTGTTGTTGCGAAGCCATGTGTTTTCCATGGCAGACATACCAATTTTTGTTGGTCAAACAAAAACTCACACATTTCCCAAATTTCTCATGGTACAAACTCTTCAAAACCCTCAAAAACATATGATTTTCCGATTTTCCCATGATTTTCCCATGATTTTCCCATGATTTTCCCATGGTTTTCCCATTTTTCCCATGATTTTCCCATGATTTTCCCAGGATTTTCATGGTGAAAACCCACCATCCCCCGGTGCCCTCAGATCCGCCGCGGACGTTGGCTCCAGCGCCTTGGATCTGGCAGCGCAGACGGGCGGCCGCCGGGGCCAGCGGCTGGTGACGCTGCTGCTGGAGGCCATGGCGGATCCGAATGTTGGAGCCATTGGAGACTTGGTTTGGATATCTACCCTACATATATATATAATAAAAAATATATATACACATATAAATAGATATTTATATTTATACATGGCCTTATATATATAATTATAACTATAATTATATATATATATATAAATGTATATAACATTGCGGCCAGGACGGGAGTGCGGCCCGGGGAAGTGCGTTTTGACCGCGGGTCAGTGTTTTATGCATTTTGGGATGTCGGCGGACGAGATTTGGTTCCAACACGAAGCGTTGTGATTTCCATAAATGGCGATACCCGATAGCTGGATGGTTGAAAAATCATGGAAAATCCTAAATGGATGTTTTGGGGTGCCACCATTTATGGAAACCTCCATATGTATATATATATATACATATACATAGATATGTAATCTTACCAATTATTGGTCTATCATCATCATCATCATCATCATCATCATCATCATCAATCATCTTATACACACATCTCTTATTGTCCATTTTTAGGATAACTAATATATGCGGCTCATATATCGGGCTCATATATCTATTGGTTATTATTGTGATTATACGATAAACCAATGGTTCTTATCTATTTTTATCTCCATCTATTGGTTTTGCATATAATGATATTATCTATTGGTTTATTTTTATTTTCTATTATCTATGATCTATCATTGATCATTATCTATTATCGATTATCATTGGATGCTGAAAGGAATGCGAGCTGCGGAATGAAGATGGGGAAAATGGGTATACCTAGTATACTTCTATTCAATGATACAATAGTATGTATGTAGATACCATAATATGATTCGTATACTAATAGATAATCATAGATAAACATAGATAATATATGATATATGAGATGTAATAGTACACAAACATAGATGAACATGATAACATTCCCCGAACTAACATGGCAAGCTATGGCAACGGCGCAAGAAAACGTTGGTATACTTCAATAGAATATGATAGGGGATTTTGTCGAATCATAGAATAATGGAAATATGGTTGAAACAAGATTCTAATATGGTTTTTAGAGAGTAATAGTAATATAGAGGTTTAATGTTTAACATAACTAAGCCACACTTCAACCATTCATAGAATAATGTGAAAACTCATATGGTAAAGGGAAACAGCGCAATACAAGCATCAATGGCTGGGATTGTCAGCATCCCCAAATGGTAGGTTTATATAGGTTTATTGAATTTACAACATTACGGATAAGCGGTTTCGTTTACCATGGTGTTTCACCCTGCTCGTAGTTTGGATCAACTTCGTTGGAAGTGAAACCAAGCTTAGCTGGTAAACCGTTGGTATTGCGACAACAGTTGGGACCTGTAATAAAATAAACAAGGGAACAATATAAATAATGGAACCTGGCTGGTCAAAATGTGTAATTATTGCAATCGAACCATCAAAACTCTAGGGACTTAGCTTAAAATCATGGTGTTGTCGTCCGCTAAAAACTTGGGATTTGTAGGAAATTTGGGGTGCCTTGATCCATGGATTCTGGAGTTGGGTGTTGCAAAATGGTTCCTCTTCAACCTGCAGAAGATCCAGCAAAAACAAGAGGTTTTGGTGCCTTTTTGGTGCTGTAAACTGTAGCAGTTTGGGGTACCCACCGACTTGACCCATACCCTACTTACTTATGTTTTGCATATTTTCAAAGACTCCACCAGCACCCAGGACCACTGTTCCTTGCGGTCCAAGAGAACGATGAGACGTCCGTCCGGACCTTGTTGTCGGCCCGTGCACGACCGGGTGGTGTCCCCAATGGGGCCGACACAACGCCCGTGGAATGCGCGGCTCGTTTCGGTTTCCTCGGAGTGTTGAAGTTGCTGTTGGCTGCTGACGGCGCACCGCGGGGTAGCGATCTGTCTGCGGCCTTGAAATTGGCACATGAACAGGGACATATGGATGTAGAGAGGATCCTAATCAAGTCAGGTGCAGCAGATGATATCAAGTTATCTGAGAAGCGAAGAGCTGAAACTATGGATACGGATGCTCAGCTGCTTCCATCTGGATTTCGGGCCGGTACAGATGAGGTTCCAAGTTTCGCAGAACCAAAACCAGAGTCTGAGAAAGGGGAAATCCGAGTTGAAGAAGTTGATGGTTCTTACAAACTTTATTTTCAAGGTGGTGATAGTATGACTGCCACAGCTATTTTGCCCGTTCGCCTATGTCCGGCTCATCCCCATTTCTACTTCGAGGTTGTGGTAGAAGAAATGGATCTTCTGATCGCCGTGGGCTTCGCTCGCAATGCCGAAACACCTCAGCAGAGCCTCCCTGGGTGGACACCTGGAACTTACGGGGTGCATTCGGATGACGGGCTGCTGCAGGCGAACACTTCAGCGACCAGGGTGATGCCGGGATGGAAGGTGAAGGCTGGTAGCACTGTGGGAATGGGTGTAGAGTGGCTGGGTGGTTGAACATCCTTTTTATATTTTTAAGGCATATTTTCCACCTTTTCTATTTTTTGCGGCATTTTCCAGATGATTTTCCCTGGTATTTTCCTGATTTTTCCATCCCTGAAAGCCCATAGGCCATAGGATGTTTTTCCACAAAAACGCGTTTTTTGATGGGCGAACTCGAGGTGGAATGAACTGCAGGATGAATATCATCTCTTTGTGACGTTGGATGGACAGCGGCAACCACGAGAGGTGCCCTTGGCCGAGGAGACTGGTTCACGAGTTTTTTTATGGAAGAAATCCTGCACCAGTTGGTAAATGGGCCATATGCCAAATCCCCGTAGAATGCCATTATTTACGGTGTTCCATAGAGGTTATACTATCATGATACCTCCATTATGCCCCAATTATACCCCCATTATACCATCCATTGTACCTCCATTATACTTGTATCATCCATTATATTATGTATCATACCATCCATTGTACCATCCATTGTACCTCCATTGTACCATCCATCTATAATATAATATAATACAATAAATTATCCAACACAAGATCTCCATTTTTATCCCTACAATTCACCCAAAATGCCTCTCCAACTTCCCCCGATTTTTTAGGACGGTCGCGACTCTTTCGACCTCTGGCCCTTGGTTGGCGCCGACCGCAACGCCGCGCTGCGTGTGAATTTTGGCGCCGCCGCCTTCGCGTACCGCGAGGCGCGGACGGAGGAGATGCTGAAGGCCAGGCAGGCGGCGAAGAAAGCCAGGTGAGAAGCGAAAAAGATGCGCGAAAAATGGTCTGGTGCTTCACCAAGATTTGTGGGGATTTCACTAAAAATGGTGGATTTAAGATTTAAGCAAGAAAAATATGAGGATTTCAGCAACATGGTGGATCTACTAAGTGGTGAATGGAGGGAACTAAGGAGCCGGGGGTATCTTTAATGGAGAGCCAGCTGGAGATTCAATATATTCCCTGTCAAGAGCCAAGGAGCTATGAATTGAAATTCCCAACCACCTACAATTTCCTGGGTGGGTATGGTGAAATAGCCCAAAATGATGGGTGGATGGTGAAACACGATGGATTATCAATGATTACCATAGATCGTGGAGTGTTTTCCAGGAAAACAGATGATTGAATCTCTTTAAGATGGGTGGATGGTGGCGAAACCACAAATTTATCATGGAAAAACATAGAACTCTATCCTTTGATGAAATATCTTGCTGCTTGGTAGACGTCTGTAAGTGGTGGGGTTGGGTGCTTAATGAGGATGGGTCATCCATCTATGAGACCATGGTTTGATGCCGGGAATGCGCATTCATAGCTGATGAGAAAAGCAGAGTTGCCGAACAGCAAAAACATTAGGGGTATGAACCTTCAAGAGTGAGCAGCCGCGACCCGGAAACCATGTTTTTTTTTTTTTTTACATGGTGATTTAAGGCCAGCATTTTTTTTTTGGCGTGGTGATTCAAAGCCAGAAATAGGTGCAAAAACGGGACAAGGGGACGACCATCCCATGAGGAACTGGACTCATGGAATGATAATATGATTAATATGACCCATTCCCCCCATATTTTCCACACCCCAACTGGAAACCCAGGGTTTTTTTGTTGGGATTGTTGGGAATTTCCACATTTTTTTGGGACTAAGCATGGGGTGTGTAATATTAGGGTCATGGAATTATTCCATTCTATTATTTGTAAATGTGTAAAGCCCCTAGACGATGATCCCCACAAAGCGTTTTCTTCATCCAATGTTTTTTTTGTCTTGGCAATTCCCGACTTGTCGGTGAGATAGTCCTATGACTTTGCTGTGCAAAGCTACCCGACCCCTCAAAGAAATGGAATGTCTATTGGGTAATTTGCTTAAAATGCAAATTTTGGAGCACAGCATTTTGAGACAAAACCAGACATTTCTGATATGTCTGGTTCGAAAACTCCCATTTTTGAGATCCCTGAAGAAAGGGTAAAAATTATTCATATCACAACATAGTTTCAACCTGAAAAATGGTCCAGTCCCTGAAACCATAGGAATCACACCATCTAAATCCCCCCAGAACGATGGTTCATTAAGGCTTCGGGAAGCCCAAGAGCTTCACAAGCAGAATCGTCCCTGGGCTTCGGGGCTTCCATGGGGAGATTCCCAGGATTTCACCAAGAGATCAATCCCTGCGGAACATGGGAAAACCATCCTGGTTTTATGGAGGAAGTGGATGTGGATGCTAGGGATGCTGCTCCAAGTATGTATTGGATTTCAGCAATACATGGGGATATTGATGGGCTGGATGCCTCTGGTTATAAGAGTTAGCTATGGTGATGACCCATTGACTTCGATGACAACATGGTGATGTTCCGTTCTAAAGTTATGGTGATTTTCCAGTTCCCTGTGTTAAATCACCAAAGGCTATGTTCAACCAGTTTACCTCTGTTTTCCCAAGGATAGTTGGGATTGATATTTGATATTTTAACATGGTCTCATCAGTTGAAGTATACATTGTGTTTTTTTTTTGTGGGGGGAAAACTCACCAGAAATATGGGAGGTTGCCCAGCTCACTTGGAGATTTCACCAACCCGGGGTTTTCAAAAAGCCATGTGTTTTTTCAGACATCTGCGGCTGGTGGTGGTTTCCCAGAGGTTTTACACTCCATCCCCGGGCTGGTCATGCCGTTTTTTTCCATGGCAGTTTTGAAAAGGTGACCTGAAATTGTGAGTGAGATGTTAGTTATCTCATGTTATCTCCACAGTTGGCATAAAGAAAATATACTGTACATGATATCATTTATTATATCCATTGCTGTATATACATCATATCATTTTTTTTCATCATATCATTTACATATCTCCATAAAATGCTGGCCCATAGCCTGGTAGACGTTTGGTAAATCGGCTAGCCCACATCTTTCAGGGATCACATCTTTCAGCGCAGTGGTTTACCAACACACCGAGGCCCAGATGCTGCCGCCTGGCGTTTCCTGAGCTTGGCGGAAGCCGGGCATGAGGTTGGCGTGCTGGGTTTTCCAGTTCCTGCGATTTAAAAGTCTTGTAGCAAACAACTAAGACAGAGGAACATGAAAAATATGAAAATAGAACATGATCACCAAAATTTCGTGAAGAGCAGGGTACCAGACTTTGGATCGCCAGCGATTTAATTTATGGAGATACCAATTCTTGCTGCAGATATCCCATTCATTCGGTTGGCCATCCAAAGAACATGCTCAGATCCAGTCGGTGTTGCAGATCCATTGAATCCATTGGTCAAGGCCACTCGCCAGCGCAGGTCGCACAGATGAACGCGGCCCAGCTATTTGATAGTGGCCTGGGGGCCCAGGTACTGCCAGCTGGATGAACTAAGCCTCTAAGCTTTCTGCAGCTGGGAAGCAAGGTCAATCCTCGTTGCTGGTGAATTCCAGTCTGGGTCTCAGCTCTCTTTCCGTTGAACGCAGCCGGGGAGGGCCTGTCTGATTTGGCCTTTCAGTTCCCAGGTCAGCCGGTGGCGCACGCCCTGCAGGTCTCGGAGTTTGCACTCACATTGAAGCCAGGCTTCTGAAAATCAGGTCATACGAAAAATCAGGCCACCACCAACACCATGTTCATCATGTTCAATCATCCCCTTCACCATAAACATTGCAATTTCTTGCCATTTCATCTGAGAGACAATTTCGCAGACAAATCCATTTTTCATCCACACAGTCGCTTTATCCACACATATTATTGTAAATGTTTTGTTGATAACCACCACATTTTTTCATGGTTCCACTCGAACAAAATGGGGATGAGTCAACACCTTTAGCATGTACATGTCTTTTTTTTTCGTCTGAAATATAGCTATGGATCAATACCTATACATACCATTTTTAGGGGGATGAACATCCATAAATCCCAGCTATTTTGATGTTCACCAGGGGGATAGGGTTTTGACCCATCCCCATATCTTCGGAGGGGATCCCATCAGTCAGCAGGAGCAGCGCGACGGGCGCTTCTTGGGTCGCGCCTTTGCGCAGCGCCACTACGAGCTCTCCGCTGAGCAGGGCAACGCCTTCTCGGAGCGGGGTGGAGCTGGAGGGAGGGACGACTTCACCGATGGATGCAGCAATGGGATTGGGTAAGAAGGTTAGTAAAACAATATACCCTCTGGTAAACTAACATAACTATGGAAAATTGTCATTTTTCATGGGTAAATCCACTATAAATTGCCATTTTCAATAGCTACGTTAAATTACCAGAGGGTAGATCATTAGTTGATCCAGCGTTTTTCCAACTTTATCATGAACATTTGCAACTTCATAAAGAAAGGTGGTTGACAAGATGAAGATTTCGTTTCGACACAATCCATTGGTGAATTTTGGGGGGATTTACCAATGGGACCGCTATGAACCACTGATAAACCAGGGAGAATTCCTTGGGAAATTTGCTGATTCCTAGACCCATTAGACCTGTCATTGGTGGTCATCAATCACTGGGATTGTCGAGGCAGCTGTGAATGGTGAATGGTGAGGTGTTACCACTGGGAAATTGATCAGCCCCATGTTGAGATGCTGGGAGGAGATGATTTAAACTGGGTCGACTTCATCTTTTTTGGATAGTCGGGTTAGAACTTGTCAGATGTTGGTATAGATTTCTTGTCCATTTTCCTAAGGGGATGACAAAACAGTATGGGAACCAGGATAGACCTTCCTCGACAACACCGAAAACTTTCCACACTCACTGACCTTTGGAAGGTTTTGTTTACAGTAGTGCTCTTGTTGGAAAGTTGACTTGGACATGGCTGTGCAGATATGATCTGGTGATGATATTTTGCACAGTTTCCCCAGAAAATGCATGGATCTTCGTGGGCTTGTAGCCCTCAGCAATTCGAGGAGCTTCGATTGGGGGACTATGCCTACTACGGCCAGATTTCCTCAGGTTGAAACAGACCCCCAAGTAGGATGCTATGATATCACTTGGGGTATTGAAGATCACTTGGGGAACTTGAAACTACATCTTTCAATTGTAATCTTAATCTCTTAATCCATCCAGAACAGCAACTAGATCTTTGACTTCTAATCATTCCAATCCCAATCCGGAACACATTTCTTTACTGCTCCAAACGTTGCCGTCGTTCGAAAAGCAACGGCTCCGCCCAAAATCGGATTTTTCGGGGCTCGATTTGAGGTTGGGGCCTCCGCTACAGCGACCAGGTCGCAGAGGTGATCCCTGTATATCCCTGGGGGATGAGACCAGTGTTTTTCGGATGGATCGATGGATCAATTTTTCAAATTTCACCATTTTTGGATTTTTTGGGAGATTTTTGGATAGATCTAGAATCTATAGAGCTTGTTCCAGTATTTCCAGTTGCCATTTGAATTTGAGTCGGAAAAACAGGGTTCATTCCAACATCTGACATGCGTTTTTTGGGTGGTTTCACATATTTTTGTTCCCAATCCCAACAGGAAAGAGCTGATCATCCCGATTTTTCTCGTGTCCCGACCTCACAGGAGGATTTCGAGTCCAATGACACGTGGCAACTCTCAGCTCAGGACCAGACACACTGATCAACTAGGCCCCGGTACCCCAAGTACCCTAAAATAAATGGTTAATGGATATTATTGGAAGGTTATTCCCTCAAAATATGGGAATAACAGGTTTTGACCCATACCATTTATTTTTTTTCTGGATAAAAACAACAGCAGTTGATGTACCAGGCTTGGGAGATTCCTATTTTTGAAAGAAAACAACATCTTTGTTTACGGTGACATGCCAAGATTTTCAGGGTGACGATCATGCATGGTGATAACTGGGATGGATTTGGAGCTGGGCCAAAATTTCTAGCCTCTTTTGGGCACCGAATTGCTTGACAGGATGGAGAATGGTAGAACCCGTTTCCTCTGCTTTTGCCACAGGGGCTTCCGTTGAAATCATAGCAGTAGAGGTACTGGTTGGTGGTTTGGAACATATTTTTTATATTTTCCCATTCAGTTGGGAATACTCATCCCAACTGACGAACTCATATTTTTCAGAGGGGTAGGTCAACCACCAACCAGGGTATTAGTTTGCAAGGGATTCCGCGAGGTTTCCAGAGACATCTAGTTGATTTGTGGCTTGGGTTGCTAGAACTATCAACGAAAAGGGATGCCCAGATGCCAAGCCATCAATCAATGCAACATTATAACATTATCTCTGGTTGGTGGTTTGGAACATTTCTTATTTTCCATTTCATATATGGGATGTCATCCTTCCCATTGACGAACTCATATTTTTCAAGATGGTTAAAACCACCAACCAGTTATCTATTTTTTGAAACTGGTGGTCATATCCGAGGACACTAACGTCGTTCAACTAACAGTTGTGGACACCAAAGTGACACAATTTAAGGATCCACCCAACTAACAGTGTGGAGGGTCCTGAGCAAAAGAAACCCAATGAATAAAATCCTCCAAACATTGGGATAGAATATCATCAAGAAAATTCATTGGGGCATAGTGCTGCATAGTTACATCAGACACCATTTTCCCATCATTTTTGCAAGATCCCCTCGCCAGATTTTTGATGGCGCTTCCATGACGGCTTGAAGCGCCTGCTTGGGTTGACCCATGTTTGTTCGATAAGCTGCCAGTCCTGTTGTTGAACATTCCCATTACTTGTCCATTGTGGTTTCTGCACTTATTTTTTGAAGTCATGGCATTCACATCCTGCATATTCCTGAACCATATATCCGAAAACATCATTCGAGATCCACTTATGAATGGATATCCACAAGAAATTAGGAACATATGAATAATATAAGAAATTTGTTTTTTTGGATATCCACATAAAACAATAAAAAAACATATTAAGATTGTGGCATTCAAACATCATAAAAGCATCCATACTCAATACCCATCCAGCTCAAACCTGCACCAGGAGACAGACCTGGACCTATCGTTGGCACATTACAGGTGGCTCAGTTCCCATGATGCCATTGTTTGTTGGGGGCGCCATGGGTTTTCCCACAAGGGAGGGACTTCACCCGCGAATCTTGTGGGCTTTGACCTGGTTGAACGGTTGAAGCAATGAAGAATGATGAAGAATGGACATGGCTTTTGTCCGAAAATGGCAGCCTTTCATCTCCCCAAGAGTCATGTTTTGGTACCCCAAAAATGCATGGTGTGAGATGTTGTACCCCATCATTTTCGACATCTTGGATGATCCACCCACAGGCGTACAGCCACGATGCGCATCTCTGGGGAATGGATGCAGCCAGGGCCCTAGGGCCTGGTTAGACTGGGGGTTGATCAACTGTTGATCATCATGATCAGTTCAATGGCCATGCAACAGGAACCGATGGATTGGAGGTACCTTCCATTTATAAGGCCTATGTTTTTGGCCTATGTAAGGGAACATCCCCACAAAATATGGCCTTATATAGTACGGTACCTCCATTTTAGGATCCTGAAATTCCCATTGATCAGTTGCATACTTTGTTATCAAGTTATCATCATTAGCATTAAAATGATATATGATCATGGGGTAACCTGATGACTCATTGTCATCATGGTCATGACTTTCCTATCATCATTGTCATTGACCTTATTAACCACATTGAAGCCCTAATTCTAATGACAATGATGCTATGTTTTTGAACATCGATGTGGCTTGGCCCTGGCGCCACATGGAACCTGTGATCAGCAAAAGTGACTGATCCGCCGAGGCCTTTCGTGGCCCGCGCCAGCTTCAACTTAGGCGGCCCGGGTCCTTCAGGGTCCACCACATCGGTGTGATCATCTTCAGTTTGAAGATACATAAAAATCTTACGAAAACATGAGCGTTTCTCAACATCAACCTCATGAAAGCAGCATGTTTTTTCTTGATGAAAGTGATGAAAGCATATGGCATATTAAATTTTTAATTCACCCCCCAGGTTCCAATATGTTTCACGTCCCCACTATGTGTATTAGTTACATCCCCACTATGTGTGGGGCTGGTGCCAGGCTACATGTACCAATTTGGCGTGGGAGTGGAGCCCGAAGCCCCGGCTGACCTGGTTGAGAAGGACCTGGTTGAGAGTCATGGGGGATCCCAGGTCACCATGGCTTACGTTTCGATAGTCATTGAAGTCACCAGGGTCATCACGGGTGATCCATGTCTTCGATGTGATTTTTTTGGGGTAGCCCAAAAATGGAGGGTTTCTGAAAAACTTCCGATGGGAGTGTCCAGTGATCATTCCATGGATCATTAATGGGGTTATTAGGGGCTTTCCATATACATGGGGGGGGATATCAGGGGATATCCCAAAAATGGATGGTTTATCATGGAAAATCCATCTATAAATGGATGATTTAGTAGGGGTATTTTTATTTCAGGAGACATCTTGAAATCCCCTGTGAGGACGATCCGTGATACCCGCCGCATCCAGCCGGTGTCAGTAGCTTGAGATTGTCACCATAAAATGATGTTGATGAATACAGCTTAATAAATGTATGAAATACAGGTGGAAAATCAACATCATAGTGTTGTACTAATATGATTTGACCATATTTAACAAGACATGAAGATAGAACATGGCTGAATCTCCCCGGCTTTTTCCACCTATTTTTTGTTGCTGAATCGATCTTCCCCCGATTTTTAGCATCGCGGAGGCAAGACTTGCCGCTGGCGCAGCGCTTCTATGGCCAGTCGGCTGAGGCAGATCCAGGCACGGCGGGGTACTGATTTCAATGGATCTCGATGGATTTCAATGGATCAAAGGATTTAAGTGAACATTTCAGAAAAAAAATCTATCAACTGATTTCAGAAATCCTTGGGACATTTTAGTTGATGAAATATCAACATTTTCAAAGGATTTCAGAAAAAATCTATCAACTGATTGCAGAAAAACATAAATTTGCCAATTGATCTCAATGGATTTCATCAAACATTGGTGGATTTCATAGACATTTCATCCATTGGTGGATTTTTCCACTAAAATTTTGGGATCTCAATGGATTCCATCAGGTTTTTCACTGCCATGTGCTGAATTTTCATGGATATGGGTCCGATGGTGAACCCTTAGATTCCTAAATATCATCATGTTCATTCATTCCCCTATTCAAGTGGCCATTCGGTGCGACAAAAAACATCAAAAAACTATTTTCAAAGACGGAGTGAGGGTCTCGAGATTTTAACAATACACTCCAATGCATCCGGCTGGACACCAAGACAGGCAGCCTACACACACAGTGCCACAATATGTGTCAGATAAAATGTCGGATAGGTGAGAATCTATGCCACGGTGGAGATCAACCGAAGAAAGACATTTATATAACTTGTGGTTGTTGTTTTTTGGTCATTTTTCCCCGACATCTAGATCCCATCTGGCCATCCATGCTGAGGGAAAAAAAAGGGGGTCGCAGGTGCAGTGCAAACTCCCTTGGCCATCATGATGGCGGTTCTGGCTCTGCAACACTTTCTGGTTTGGCGCCTCAGGGAAGTGATCTACAAGATTTTTTTAGTTGTGGGTTTTAATAGGCATTCTTGCAATCCATGACTATGGAAATGAAGGGAACACTATGGTTATGGGCAGAAGCATGTACCGTACATACCTCATTTCTGGCTCTCCGATCTATGAAAAAATGTGGCTTCCCCCTGACGAATCCGATCGTATTCCATTCACAAGTTCAAAATAAGTTATATAATGTTATATATATATATATTTGTTTATGGGATATAAACACATGACATATTATATATATATATATATATTATATTTGATTATTTGATGATATTCCCTTCACAAGTCCAACATATCTCCCATTAGTTGGCGGTTTCCCACATTTTCTTTTTCCGATGATCAGCAACTAGACATCCAACATCCAGCATGCCCGGCCGAATTCAAGACGCCTGGCCATGGTTTCCCTCTGGTTATGACTAACATAGCCATGGAAGCCATGGCCCATAGAAATAGATGATTTTCCCATTAAAAACTCCATTTATAAGGGATTTTCCATGGCTATGTTAAATAACCAGAGGGTAACTGTTATTTTAACGGCCATTTTTCAGTTCGCAAGCTCTTCTTTCCGGAGCATCTGTCGAATTGTCATGGCCGGATTGCAGCCCAGGCTGAAGTACCAGAACTAGAGGCTGGGCTGGGATGACGCCAGGGTGAATTTACCATGGGTAAATTGATGTAAATTGCCATAGAAATTGCCATACCCGGAATATGGGCGAATCCCCGCATGGGATGGAGATCCATTTTTCCATGTGATGGCTGATGCTGATGCTTCTTGGGGAAGTGCTTCCCATTTTTGGAGGCTTTGTTTGTGCTGATCGGGCGCATGGGGATCGTCCACAGCTGGGGTTATGGTCATTAGGTCCCAAAAAAATGAAGGATACTAGGGATAGAAGTGATATGACCAGCTAGACATAGACTGGAGTAGATGATAATCACCCATCAGACAATAAGTGATATAAGTGACATAAATTAGATAATTAGATGCAACCTATGAGATACAGGCTTGGTGTTTCTTGGCTGATTTCCAACATGATACGGTCGCCACGGCCAGGCGTATGTCGCCACGGTCAGCGCCGATGTTCGCTTCCACATCTTGTTGGTCCGGCAACCCACTTGTGGTCCGGTTTCGGCGGGGTCACCACGAATCAAAAAAAGTGACACACCATACCCAATTTTTGTGGTTTATTGTTGGCTATACTGGTATATATATATATGTATGTATATATATATATGTATGTATATATATATATACATATGGATCATATATTATACCTATTCTTATATATATATATATAAAACACCCCCTTACTTGGGATGATTTATGATGGTCTCCTACCGTGTTTTCTTTTGGGACGGTTCATGAACTGTGGATCCGAGGCGCACATTTGCGCCATCCTGATCCTTGTCGTCATGCGAAGGACCCACGTGGGGGCGCCGTGGCAACCACGTCCGCTTTGTCGAACTGAACCAGTCACTGTTTTGGTCGACATGGAATTCTCCAATGAAAATTGTTCTAGTGATTCTAGTGTTACTGTTTATTCATGGTGGTTTGATCTGTGGATATCGGCACAGGGTTGATGAATGCTCTCTTCATATGGGACCCCAGTTATCAAAATGACGAACTATGGTTGTTCCTTTGGACATGGCCCACTTTCGGTCGGCGAACAGAAGGTGCGAAATGTGCGTCTTGCAGGTTTCCAGGAGCTTGGCGAACAGAATATCTGTTGGGAGAACCAACTGTTTCCGCTGGCAGGCCCAAGAGAGCGGGGACGTCCAAAGGACGCCTCCCTGCGATTCGCAAATTCTTGGAGATACGCCATACGCAGTAAAAGTTGGGAATCTTAGGTTCTTGGCGTAGCGGCAGCAACACTATACAGACACGCACTCCTACGGAAGGTCGAGAAATCTCTGGTTTTCTTCAGATTTCATGATCTGGTTACCTGGTCATGAAAAATCACCTACTGTGCCGAACTACGACGCAGAGTTCGCAAGAAATTTCTCACTGGTTTTCTTTTTGAAGCTGTGACACACCCCACTTTCAGCCCATCAGCCCAGACGTAACCCGTAACCAGACGCTGGGTGCTCCATCCACCAGTGGCTTTCCCTGGCAGCGCCATGGAGAAACGTCAAAAGGTGATTAGTCTGTTGCGACAGCTGCACCAAGAACTACATGGAGGTTTAAGGCTGGCTCCGCCTGCGGGAATCTGGGAAAGGTTTTTCAGATCGGTCAAAGATAGGAAAAATATGGAGAAACATGGTAGAAACATCGACCTATTGTAGCCTGTTGTGGTTAGTTTCACTCCTTCGATAGGATCTTCGCACAATTTTACATTGGCCCCCAGAATCACGAGAAAAAATGATGGTTTTCATCCTGAACTGCCTCAGCTTTGGGTATACCCTCTTCAAACACCTAGAACAAGGGTATATCTGGTTGTCTTTTTCCTTTTGTCTTCAACTTTTACATACTTTTACTATGCTTGGCAAATCCCATTTATCCCAATATTTTGCTGGTTATAATTATTTCCGATCAATTACCCCACTATATCCCCTTGTATACTTACGTAATGTTACTGCAATACCAATCATCACTTAATTTCTAGGTCAACACTTCATTAAATATCACCAACAAAAATTGGATCTTCCCATGTTTTTTTTGCTCGATTTTTTCGATCATCCCATAGCAGCTGCGCAACCTGCGCAACGATCCAGGCATCATCATTTGTCTGAAGTACTTATCGGCCTCGGTGTGGCAGAGAAAGCGGCCACTTGGATGAGAATGAGGAGTCCTCGGAGTCCTCTGGGAAACTAACAGAACTAACATTTTACTATGGAAAATCACCATGTTTAACAGGTAAATCCACTATACATGGCCATTTTCAATGGGTAAATCCACTATAATTATGGACAATCACCATGTTTAATGGGGAAATCCACTATAAATGGCCGTTTTCAATGGGTAAATCCACTATAATTATGGACAATCACCATGTTTAATGGGTAGATCAACTATGTCAATGGCCATTTTCAATAGCTTATTGTTTGATGATAGAGCCTAATAGAAGTCGCATGAAAATGCTGGATTTTGCCCCGAATGGAAATGATGCCAACAAAAATTGAGAGATATTCATAGGCAATAAATAATGTAAACATATATAGTGTTTTTTCGCAGAAAAGTACGCCAAGAAGTGCAATGTTTTTTGTTTGCAAAGAGGTACAGTATCAGTATGTCCTCAAAAGACGCAACAATCATTCCTCTTTGAAGCATTCCCTAGAACAGTATTTGCAAAAAAGTGCAGCCTTCTCTTAAAGCAGCACGATCATTTACACGTTCTGCATTTTTGCAGAACGTCAGGTGTGTAGTTGCAGAGATGCCTCATTTTTTTGAAACGCGAAATAGTTGTTGGACAGATGCAGATCAGTAGATTGCCTTGCAAGAAATGCATTCGTCTTGCAGCGAAGCAGTTTTCATGCAAATCATGCAATGATATCTCTTTCAAAGCACACCAGTCAAGCAGTATTCCAGCAAAATATGCAGCATGCTTTATTGCATGATGCTGCATTCCATTCAAAATTGCAATAGATTCAATAGATTTTGGAATGGGGCAGCATTTCTCTTCAACATCTGCAGTATTCCTTTGAACATCACAATTTTCACTTGGAAGATGCAGTGTGCTGTTAAAGAAATGCCGTTTTCTGCCAGAAGTGCAGCATTCCGAAGCAGCCATTCCCAGTGGCAAATCAGTGGCAGACGATCATTGGAAATGCTGCCATGGGGATGGGTCAACATCTACCATATTTAGGGGAATCTATCCATTTATTCATCAGCTACTTTAGGGTACCGTTTGAAAAGTGTGGGTGGGTTTTGAATGCCCCTTGACGAAAATAGCCATATGATATCATATGATACGGAAAAGAATGATTTCATTTCCACGTGTACCAGGATCTTAAGAGTCACAAAGAGAGCAAGCTGGACATCGATTCAAATGATTCCAATTGGTTCCAACGGGGTTGTCAATACTTTGTACCTGTGGTACCCCTAACATATGGGGATGGGTCAAAACCCTGGTACCTAGTGAACCCCAAAATAGTTGGTAAATGGATGTTCATCCCACTAAAAATGTATCTATAGGTATTGACCCATACCCATATCACGATTCATCATCATTTTCCGCATGAATTTTGGTCTGATTTTTTTTTGTAGCTCCAAATCCTGCTGGTTGATCAGTATTTTTGTGAAACAAAATGGTCATCAATTGGACTGAACTGGGGTATACCCTCCGGTAAACTAACATTTTACTATGGAAAATCACCATTTTTAATGGGAAAATCCACTATAAATGGCAATTTTCAATAGCCATGTTAGTTTACCAGAGGGTATCATGGGTATATCCCATTTTCAGAGACCCAAATCACTCCCAACTGGTTTTTTTCACCACGGGTTAGAGTCACCAGGCGCTGAAAGTGGTAGAGCTCTTCGTCGAAGCGTTCCTGGGATGTTCATTTCACGGGATTTGGGATGGTGAAATGTGGGATCATGGGCATGTTCTGGATGACTCAATTCTGGTGCATAGACCTTGTTTTTTCTTATGGGATTCTAATCCTGGAATGGGAGAATTGGAATGGAGCATCTTGGGATCTTTTTTTCGAATGTAGCCTCTGGGAATCCATGGATGGAAACTCCCCAGTTCGATGATCTTCCCATGCACAAACCGACGGTTTTTTTTCGGGCCTTCTGAAATCTTGAGGCGTAACCCCATCCACCCCATGCTACAACCCCGGCTGGTTTGTCTCAACATGGGGCATTCAAACATATGCGAAGATTAGATTTGACTTGTTTTGAAGCCGGACAAACATACGCTGATCATATCTGATCATCATATTTTGGGAGAATTCTCCAGTTGATCCATGATATATATTACCCTCTGGTAAACATACAGAAAGCGACATGGAACATGGCCATTGACATAGTTGATGTACCCATTAAACATGGTGATTTTCCATAGTTGAATGCTAGTTCACCAGAGGGTATATTCCCATAGTTGCTAGTGAAATCCAAATTTTCCCATGATATTCCCAGAGTATTCCCATGATATTCCCATGATATTCCCATCATATCACCATATTTTGGGCACCCATTTTTTCGTCGACGGCGTAGCGCGACGCGTAGCGACCAGCAAGGACAGCGACCGAGAATGGGCGGGAAGACCTTCCGGCACCTTGGAAGGACGAAGAATTCGTTGTTTTTGTTTGAAATGGATGTGAACCTTACAGACATGGATATCAACCCTATCTATCCTTATCTAATGAGCAAGCCGTTAGTTGTGTTTGAAATAGTAGCAAGCTTTATCTTTGGAATGTCTCGCTTTTTCAAGGAATGTTCTGACCCGCAAGTGGCTTGATTTCTGGGGGGCAAAATGGGGGTGAAGAGTTTGCTATAGAAGCCATGGCCAATTTCGTGCCATGATTTAGCTATTAGCTCAATGGTGATTTTCAATAGCAAACGGTTCGTCACTACCGGAGGATAGTGTGCCAATATCATCTACATTATCATCTATATTATCCTCCATATATCATGCACATATCCATTGCCACAGATATGACAGCATGGTTGGCTCCATCTTTGCATCTCCAGTACCTCTCAGGTTCGCTTCATGGACTGGCTGTGTGCAGGACACCCATGTGTGATGGGCTAGAGTTGATTGGGTGTGTGGAGTTAGTGATGGGGCCCGTCATCACCATCATCATCATCATCACCACCATCATCATCATCATCATCAGCATCAGCATCAGCATCACCATCATCATCATCATCATCATCCTCATCATCATCATCATCATCGTCATCGTCATCCTCATCATCATCATCATCATCATCATCATCATCCTCATCCTCATCCTCATCCTCATCCATATCGATTAAAAATCATTAATAACCATTGATAAACATGGCATACACATTGATAAACCACTACCATCATCATCAGCATCGCTTCCAGACTCTGTAGGAGTAGCGGACGCCGACGCTGCGGATGCACCTCTGAAGGTTTTTCGCCGCACTGTGGGTGCTTGAGGGTTTGTGATTGTAGTTATTGAAGTTCGAGTGTTGAAGTGCATCCGGGTCCTAGCTGGTGATTTTCTTGGATTAAGCATGATTAAGCTAAGATCTGTGCATGAAAGATCTGAAAGCACGGAAGGGCTGGTTGTCACAAACAGGGAGATTTCCAAAGAATAGTCTCACTTAAGGACCCACTTTCTGTGCCTCTATGGCTTTGTGTAGCTGCCTTTAAAAGAACTACCAGGACCTTTGAAACTTATGCACTTCGTATTCATCAGAACTTCAGTTGGGTGCCATTCTTGGATACTGATTTTGCTCTCGGAGAAATCGGCTTCAAAATTGAGCCTCCAAATTCACATAGTTCTGCGCATATTTCCCTCAAAAATCATCAAGGTCTTCTAAGATTCGGGACCAACATTTTTCCCGATGTTTTTGGTGCTTTGGAACCATGGAATTTTTATATATTTTTATGACTTTCCATATTGGGAATGGAATGTCATCATCCCAACTGACTTTCAGTCCATGATTTTTCAGAGGGGTAGGCGAAAAACCACCAACCAGTACCCTATAAACAACATTATACAATCATACACCAACTATAATACACTATAGTGTATTGGTATACCACCAACCAGTTCCCAATGTTTTTCCCCCATGTTTTTTTGGTCCCAAACGATCCAAAACGATCGCAGGACGCCTGCGTGGACGGTGATGAACTGAATCAGATCCAGGCGATGCAGGGCCGAGGGGTCTCCAATGCGTCGCAGGACGGAATGGGGTGTGACTCAAGAAGAAAACCATGGGGATATCTGATGGGATATAAAGATATAATATATATATATATATAAATACACAGTTATATATAGATATGGTGATTATATATATACATATACGTTACATATATATATATATGCGTTATATATATTTTTTTGCTGACGCTCATTGTTGCATCCGCAGCGGCTTGGCATGTCTCAGCTGAATTCATCTGTGATCTGTACCTGTCAGTTTACCCTGCAAAATCATGTCCTATGTAGTCTCCATACTCAGTGGCCTGCATGGACTTGCAAAGTTCAATGAAATCTGAGGGCACTGACGTGGATTCGTCAGAGATGTCACAGTCATCAAAAACTGAACGAATCGCAGCCGCAATGGCTCTGCAAAAAGCCGGAGGGTACTCCTTCAGACTGGTTGTCTTCCAGTCTCCTCTCGCATCTCTACCTACCGCCTGTCCAATTGGCAGCTCCTTTCTAACTCTGTACAAATGCAGAAAATGGAGCATGGAAGGGAGATTCACACAAAGGAGTTCGGTGGGCTTTGGGGTTTTAGAACCTAACAAACCCTGCGCAAAACGGAGCCGAAAAACCCCCGGAAATTGAGCAAGAACCCTTAAAACCGGAAGTCTCCAGATGGCTGCAGCACCTGGGAGATCCGTGGGCTCTGCTGGGTGTTCCAGCAATCCTACACTACCAGCAAGAGCAATCTCAAGGAGCGCCCCCAAGGAGAAGCATAGGAGCCCATTGCCTGTGATGACCTGCTGCAACGCGCGCAAACCCAGGCACAGGAACCCCCACAGGTCGACTTCATCACGAAGAACTCTAGGGAGTTGTCTGCGGGTGTCCGTGGCCTGCTCCGACGTCTGCTCCTTATGATCTACTCCCCGGACTCGTGACCAGGTTTCGCATGGAGGGCCAGCAACATAGGCAACCACGAACTTTTCCCTGATGGCCCTGATCCACATGCTCCTCGTTTCCTCTCGCATCGCGTCGCCCCACTTCTTGTTGATGACGATATCGAGTGATACCACAGTCAGCATGTACTGTTGCTCTGCGGAATACTGCTGCTCGAGGAAATATTGAATGTCCCCTAGCCTTCGTCTTCCTGCAAAAGCATGTAGGATGATGCGTTGGCGCCCATAGGTCCGCTGAATAGGAGGCAGTGGCTGCTGTTCCAGATGGTCGGCCAGCATGCCGCATGCCTGATGGTAGTGTTGGATCGTACGCTCACGTCTCTGCACTTTCAGCTGCTGTCGGAGAAAATTCCACGTATCTGCCTGACAAAGCTGCTGGAAGATGGTCTGGACATCCTGCAAGGCTATCCCAAATTCCACCGCGTCTTCCTCCGAAAAATTTTGGACAAAGAAAAGCAAAGTCCGCTGTGTTCTTGTCCATGAGGCAGCATGAGACTCGAAGTATGTTTGCAAACTTACGAGCCAGCTATCCACATTAATAGCATGTTGACCCTTCTCCACGACAAAGTCCACCAAGAAAATATGCAGCTCATCATCTATGTCATGAAATTCTCGGTGTCCTTGCTCTTGTGGTTGCGGTCCTTCTGCTTGAAGAGGTGGCAGTAGCCGATCATGTTGATGCAGCAGTACTTGATCTTGAGAAGACCCTGCACCATAGGTTCCCTGGAATCTTGCCGGACGCGATAGCAAGACTTGTCGGCATCTGCTTGAATGGTAAAGGTGCGCTTTCATGCGGCTGTAGGAGTGGTACTCTTTCAAGCACGCTGCGCATTGCGTGGTGTCAAAAAGGCATCTGTAAAAGGACTGTTGGCCATGTCTCTTGTACATATGCGCTGCTTCTCCTGCTTTGGTTCGATATCTTTCTTGACATTGCATGCAACCAAATACGACCTCATCTGATCGCTCTTCTCCTTGTTCATTGTGCTCCCATACTTCTCCTCCAAGATGTTGGTCACAATGCTCATGTAGTCGTTCACAAACTCGTTGATGAAACTTGACAACCATGTGTTCCTTCTGCATCTGCATATGGTCATGTGCGCAAGCTCTGTTCACCAGCCTCTTCCAATAGGAAGTATGGTAACAGAGCAGGTCATACCATTGTTCACTGTGTTGACGTGGATCTTTCAGACTGGACGATCGCTTCAGTTGTTCCCACATCCAAATCATGTCATCCTCCATCACTTGGACCCACGCCACATCGTCTCCAAGCAAATGCCATAGATCTGGAACTCCACAGCGAAAAAGGACAGCCAAATATCGAAGCCTGTTTCTGCGAAGAAGCACTACCGGTGAAGGCAATCCAGTGGTTAACAGGACCTCAATGTCTGACATCTCCGCATCCGGTCTGAGTCGCTTCAATCTTCTGTAGAGTCGAAAGATCGCCGCCTCAAACTTCTTCATGGTTCGACTATCATTGGCAATCCAACTATCTGACCCATACAAGGTTTTGCTCAGCACCAAAGATGTGAAGAGTTCTGCCTTTTTGGTGTCAGTGATATCCTGGTTGTGATAGAGGAGACGCCGATGCTGGTTGAAAGCATTATGTCCCACTGCTAACTTCTGGGCAACTTCACTGGCTTGATCTCCTGTGTGATGAAGTCTTCCCCCCAAATGTCTATAGGATTTCACAAGCAGGATCTTCTTGGTCTGTTGCTCACAGATGACCGTGAAGTAGCCTGCTGCGTTCGGGCCGTAGTGATTCACTCGCAGTTGTCGACTGCCTGGGCCGTGAAAACACAACATAAGCTCCGTTTTCCCACGCCCGAGGTTGGGCGACATGAGGTGATTTTCACACAAGTCCAAGAGATACCCAATTGCTGGGCCGAGGGCTCTCTCCAAACCTGCTCCCGTCTCATGCTGGAGGCATAGGCACAGATCATCCATCCAAGTGGGCCCTAAATAGGGCTTCTGTGGCGATACCTCTTTCTCAACGACAAAGAAAGGAGGCCTGGTTGGGCTTGGAATCTGGGTGATCAGCTTTTGCTCTTCCAAGAACTTTTGCAGTTTTTGTAGAACCAGCCCCCATGTGAAGCCAAAGATGATGTCAGCAAATGAGTCACCAGGCCTCGTGCCTAAACTCGTAGCCACAACATCTGCTTGTCCCCTCATCCAGAAGTGTGTGTTACTATGTAACGCACGGAAGCAGTTTCTTGCCGTGAAGCTCAAATTTGCTCTTTCAAGAACAGTGCCCTCTTGGAGGATTTCATGGAGTCGACTCATGGCACCCTGTGGTAGTTTCAATTTGTGAAAAACATGGCATAGAAGCTCGTCAGTGGGGATGCCGCCAAGAGTGATCTCCCGCAGGATGCGATAAAACGCCTGCGTCAAGTCGAGGAATAACAAACCAACAGAGTGTCGCATCCCTCGTGCCCGTCGGAGAAAAGCTCTGGACTGATGAAGCGCCAGTTGTACTGGCGTTTTTCTCCTTCCTCCCAGCTGTTGAGCTTGTAGAAAGTGCTCGTATGCATCTGCCTTGTGTTGCCTGATGCAACGATGGACCACTTTGCCAAGGTGTGAAGATATCAGCAGCGATCTAAACGCGCTGACTTCATGTGTTGCTCCTTTTCCCTTGTAGGCTGGGATCAAGATCCCGCCTTTGAAGATCAGTGGCTCATGTCCATGGATCAGCGCCTTGAGCATCTGGCCAAAGGACGCCGGTGCCAGGATCTCAGGATGAAATCTGCAGATCTCTCCTGGAATGCCATCCGGTCCACGCGCCTTGTTCGT
>Ga0126342_10000956_pt1 | contig 37139 bp, 28 predicted proteins | sample Cyp1metagenome_FD_92528 | JGI IMG/M metagenome (GOLD analysis project Ga0126342, IMG submission 92528) | Coral microbial communities from Lord Howe Island, Old Settlement Bay, Australia - Cyphastrea 1 metagenome | ecosystem: Host-associated > Invertebrates > Cnidaria > Coral ... | reverse complement strand
TGCCAGATAGAATGCCAGAAGATATGCCAGATCATATGCCAGAAGATATGCCAGATAGAATGTCAAATAGAATGTCAGAAGATATGTCAGATAGAATGCCAGAAGATTTGCCAGTAAGAAAATATATAAATGTCATGGTGGGGATCACACGAAGTAAAGTAATTTCTATTTTTGTTTAGGAACCTCATAATGGATGCTGAAACTGGTTCCCGGATGGTACCCCTAAAGTCCAACGGAGTATCATCAGTTTCAACACTAAATGGCTATGATTTAGTGTTCTCCCCGTGGGTTACCACATCAATCTCCCAGTATAGTGAGTGTAGTGGTTCAATCCCTTTGAGAGAGTCATATCATGTCATATCCCATATCATCTTTGTTAGGTACATTATACATCATTATTATACCATATATGATTTCAATCCCGATGTTGATGGTTCAATCCCACTAAATATACCATTCATATACCCTCTGATAAACGTTTACATAACTATGGTTAAAATCACCATTTTTAGTGGGTAAATCCACTATAAATAACCATTTTCAATAGCTATTTTGACATAACCAGAGGGTAATCCCCATCTTTGTCCAGTTGTCCAGGGCAGGGGGACGCTGCACCAAGGAACACTCCCTGGCGGTCTCGATGATCTCCTGTTGGCCCAGTTGTGTGGATTCCCCCGTCTCGGGCGTTGGGGCGCTAAGTATCGGAAGCTTCGCGATGCCAAGATGCCAAGCACCGCTACTTTTAAGGAGCAAATCCATGGGATATAGTGGTAAATCATGGCAAATCATGGTAAATATACTGTATACTACTTTTATTTGTCCTTGTCTGCATTTCTCGGGGTTGTGTATAAAGGATGATACGCCGGACAGGGGATTCCGATTCCGTGAAGCACTCCATGGGGTGACCAAGGCCCCAGAGATGGGTGAGAACAACGAGACCGAAGTGTGGGATCCAGTCCTCATCACAGAGAGCTGGGCACCCAATGATCCTCTAGTGATTTGGTGATCTAAAATCCACATAAATCCAAATATATCCAAATATTCTATAGGATTCTCTATGATCTTCTAGTGATATCTAATGAGATACCAAATTGGCGAGGGCTATATATTCTCTTTTTGGGCCGACAGTACGCTTCTTTGGGCCTTGCCAGGTGGAGAGTACAACATTTGTTGGTGCAATGCTGGGCAAGGCTGATCATCGGGGGCCACCGGAGTCGGTTTCAGCGGAAGGTCAGTTCACCCACTGTTCACCCTAGCAGCTGATGATTCACGATAGGGGCCGGGGGTTGGGGTCTGAAATAAGGTCAGTTCCGCAGATGGCTTTTGGCTAAGACGCCCTGTTTTCATTTTGTCTCCCATATATTCACGGTTTGATGATCATTTGTGGAGTGATGATGACCTGGCGACCTGGCGATTTTGACAGGTGGTTGCGATAACGATGAGGATTTTGCTTTCAAAGCAGGCCCCATTCGCGCGGCCGGAAATGATGCAGAAACGTGATGAGAGATGAGTAGAGGGAGAGATTGCAGTTGGGAGAAGTGGAGGCGGCATTTGCCTTGTGTGAGCCAAGGTGTTTGGCTGGGCAACTGGAGATATACTGTATCTATTTCAGAGTTGTGGGATCCAACATTTCCAGACTCACCATCTAGGTTCTGAAGAAAGCAAGGTGTGATCATGGTGTGATTCTACTCATTGGAATGTATTGTAATTATCAGCAATTCTACCGCATGTCGATGTTTGTTGCAGGTTGCAGTTGCCATGCCTTGTTTGCACGTTCGGTGCTCCATCCTCAGGTGTGATCAATGCAAGGGGCGTGCAGGGAGCTCAGTATCAGGCTGAGTCCTTGTCATATTTGTGTGTGTGTCATATTGTTTCTGCATGTTTGTGGACGTTCTTATATGTGATCTTGTGTGTGTGTTGAATTACTCCTAGTATGTTTGTGTACCTTTGGAAAATTGCATGCTTATGATCATTATCACCACCATCACCACCATCACCATCAACATCAACCTCATCATCATCATCATCATCATCATCAGCGGCATTCTCATCAGCATCCTCATCCTCATCCTCGTCCCTCACCATTGTAAGTCATTGGCACTCCAGCCAGAGACCGTGACATGATTTTCATCGCCGCGCACGAGCACCAGGAACGTTGGACTCCACTTTCACTGCGCTGCGTATTTCCCGTGTGTGGTGGAGATCCCCCTGACAGGCAGCGGCGGTGGATTCTGGCATTTGACCATCAAATCATTTGCGGATTTGCCCCTATATAGATAGGGACTAACCAGCAAGAAATGGGAAATAGCGGGGATACAGATGCTGTTATAGTTAATCAATGTTAACTGTTAATTATAGATCTTTTTTCGTCAAGACTATGCAGCTCGCTTTGCTGCAAGAAAGTCCGTTTTTTTCCACAAGTGCCGATATCCGATAGCATCTTCCATCTCTTCATTGGAGTCGGTTTATGTTGGCAGTTTTGGGGCCCAGGTGATTTGCTTGAGTGTTTTGGTGCTGCATTTAGCTGTCCAGTAGGCTGTTTGTCAGGGAAGATGTTGCATCCCCCCTATGTAAGCCACCAGTTGTGACCCCCCCCTCAGCACCCCGTGAAAACCCTTCCAAGGTGGTCCCACGGAAATCTCCCACCATGACTCTGGGGTTCTCGGAAATACCAATTAAATCATGGCAACGATATGAATTGTAGTTCTTATCCCGTCAGTGTTTTTGTTGTAATCGATTTAATCGAATTTCAAAACCTCATTTGTGGTAAGCAACGTTTATTACTTTATTTTTATTTTGCTACACGAATACCCAGCTATTCCTATGCTACTTCTTTGACTTTTCATTTTTTTTGCTGTGCGGCAGATGGCTTAACCTCCAACGACTACCTGCAGATGGTCCAAGCGACTCCAAGTCTGGGTTACCAAGATGGGCTGACCAATGTGGCCAATGGCAACACAACTTTGCAGTTTCACCCGGTGTCAGTATACATGTGAAATATGTATAGTGAATGACAAGTAAAACGGCTGATGGTTCATAGCTCCAACGCTCCCAACGTGAAACATCCTGAAACAACCACCTGGTTGATCTCTTCATTTTGAGGTCAACAATATCATTTCTGAACGGAAACCTCATGTATTTCCGTAGCTATGTTACTTGCCTGGAGGGTAGGGCTTGATACTTTGGGGTGCATATGGGTGCAGCCCAGTTGTTATCATAAGTAAAGTTAACTTATAACATGTGATACCCATCTGAAATACCTCAGTCATATGTGGAATATATTCAGTTGCACCCTCTGGTAATATCGAACTCAATGGACCATGTGATCATAGCTATATCAAACTACGAGGGGGATATATAATCCCTATGAAATCCCATGATGTCGCATTATGATTCCCATGGTTTTCCCATGGTTCCATGAATTTCACCATGGTTTTCCCATGATGGTTCCATGATGTTCCCATGATTTTCCATGATGGTTCCATGTTTTTCCGATTATTTTTCGCATGATTTTCGCATGTTTTTCACCATGATTTTCCCCTTTCCATGATTTTCGCATGATTTTCGCATGTTTTTCACCATGATTTTCCCCTTTCCGGCCCCCACGTTCAGATCCCCAGGGCATCCCCACGGCCGAGGCGCCTCCTGTGGCACCGATCCCAGGGCGCCAGCGACGAGTTTCTCCCGTGGGACGCGCATCCGAGGCTACCAAGGTGGCGCCACGTTTACCAAACTATATACTGGTTGGTGGTTTGGAACATTTTTTATTTTCCCCCATAGTTGGGATGATGATCCAATCTGACTAATATTTTTTCAGGGGGGTTGGGACATTACCCTCTGGTTATGACTAACATAGATGGTGTATCTAGATGATATTCACCATATATATAATCTATATATATATATCATCTGGTTATGACATTCACAGTTCGCCATGGAAATATCCAGCATTTTTAAGAACGGTAAACCATCTATTTTGATTAGGGCCATCTATACCATGGCTATGTTAAATAGCCAGATGGTAAAAGAAATATAATGGTGTTTGGTAAACTATATAGGACATGGTGTATAGATTATTCATGAACCATTAGTATATATTAAAAAAAAAAAACTAAAAAAAGGGAATGGTTAATGAATAGATAATATTAGATATAGTTAATGGTTAACGAACTAGTTATAGATATATGAATGAATGGTTTAACAATGAATGGTTAATGGATGAATGTTTAATAGAATATACTGAATAATAGAATATACTTAATGAATTAATGGTGTTAATGAATGATTAATGAATGGTTAATGGATTAATGAATGGTTGATGAATGCTAATCTTAATGGATTAATGGGATGCTTAATGCTGCGACTTCACTGCGACCGAGCGCTGGAATATAGGTTAGGATTCGGGGAATCATCCCAATATAGCCTTAATTCAGGTTATGGAAATATTATAGTTTACCCAGAAATATTGTCTGGTTGGTGGTTTGGAATATTTTCATTTTTTCCATATATTGGGAATGTCATCATCCCAACTGACTCATTGTGGTCTCTTAAAGTCATGGGAGATCCCCAAGTCACCGATGGTTGTTTCAATAAGTCATGGTCATCCATTTTTCTTGGATGATTTGGGGTGCTCCAATTTGAGGAAACCTCCACATTATATCCAAAGCAATTATATATACATATATATATATATATAGCTTATCTGGTTTATATCCCAAATGGATTCCAAATAAATGGACTTGGCTCACTTCTTGAGTATTTATCGCGTCTCTGGAGACATGATTGTGGATCATATGATCATATACGACTTTGCAATACATTCGGCTTGACTCAACAAACATAGAAACATCTCAGTACAGGAGCTGGTTGGAATATGCATGATCACGGGCTGGTTGTGGGCAGTGGCTATTGCGGCTTAGATGGTCGTATCGCCAATGAACATACCGGTGATCTGATACAACTTAGCAATGGATCCCATACCTAAATGGGTGTTTTTGCTTCCTCAAATTATCTAACCACTTACTGCGAACTTACTGGATACATAAATGATTGTTATCCCCGGTGGTAGATCTGCATCAGTACGGGGAGATCCCGAGATCGTGGTCCGGGGGTTACACTAATACAAAACACCTATATATCAATCGTTCAGAAACGCCCACATGGAGGGCACAGTCAATTATTGTTTTACATAATTGCATAATCACAATTTTTCATAGGTAACTAAATCCTACGAATTTGCCGGAGGGGGAAACATCATGAAACATCCCCAAAATAGTTTTGTCAATCATTGACCTCAGAAACATCTCCATCGACTTCAGGTGACCCTGGGGAGAGCAATTGAGCAGTAAAGCGGAGATGGTCGAGGAGATGGTATTGGAAATCAATTTATGCTGGCAATCCCCATTGAGAAACCATGTTTTATAATGTTTTATAGATTTTCCATGATTTTCCAATGTGGAATTTTGTCTCCACTGATCATGTGGCAGACGTGGCAGGCAAAGATCAGAATGCGCAAGACGTGGTGATCTTTGAATTTGGTTCGCCGCAGGACGCACTGCGGCTGGGGGCTTCGGATGGGGCACTGGGTTTGAAGATGACGCATTTTTTTCAGGAAAAAAATACGGGAAATCATGTTTGTACCAAGCATTTCCCCTAAACCAGGCTGATGAACTGGGAATGGAAGTAGTAAATGGCCATCCTGAAGTCCATGGTAGCCTTAATTTCCTAAGTTGACCCCGCAGCAGTCATGCGGGCAGTAAGACGTGATTCTCACCCGCCCCAACGAAGACGGAAGTGGAATATCCATTGTGTTGTTTCTGATTTGTTTAATGTGTTTGGACTGGGAAGAACAAGACATGATCAGATGATGCACAGTTATACTTTGCATAGTAGGTTGTTATATATATATATCATATAGTGATTAGTATTGTTATTATTATGATTATTGTCATTGTTGCTATTGTTATTTTTAATATTATAATTATTAACATTATGTGCATATGTTGTTTCTTTACATACCATATGGTGTTATTATCAATGGCAATATTATTAATAGTATGTTTATTATTATTACTACTATTATTATTACCATTAATATTACTATTATGATTATACATGTGCATACGTTTTTTTTTCATTTTTTTTCTGTACATATGTGTATGATGATATATCAAAACAGATATTCATTGCCCAGCCCACAGAACTTCACAGTAGGCACCGGGCGTCTTCCTGGCCTGCTACTGCCAGGGGAACGTTGGGGCAACTCAGACTCCCCCCAATGAGAGTGGGATTTGCATGGATTCAACCAACCAGAAATGGGGATTTCCAGCGGGATTTCATGGTTTACTAACCCTGAAAATATAAAAACCTATACACTATACAGACAGTATATCCAGGATGGTAGTTCGATGATGGTTTGGTTGCCCTAAATTTCCGTCCAACTGTTCCCTTTTTGGGGGGTTGCGAAGCCACCAATCAGAAAAGCCATAGGGAAACCCGTTCGGATCATGATCTTAACTTGCGAGTGGCCCATGTTTGTTGTAAATGCCCACAACTTTTGTACATTGTACTTGATTCATCTAATTTAACATGATACCTTGAGAATTTGTCAAGGTGGATTTAAGGGCCTCCCCTCAGAATACTGAAGTGGTGCATGTTTGTTAGTCACATTCCCAATGTCAATCAATTTCAGTTGCATCCCCTACCATCTGAATTTCAAAATCAGCAAGTTGAAGCACCCCTACTATCCGTTTGAATCATTTGAAGTTGAAAACCGGCAATATTCATTCCGTGAGAACATCCATTAAGACATCTCCACGTGGGTCCTAGGTTTGCAACTCCATCGGTGTCTCGGACCGTGACTTCTTCCAACAAGCCGGACAGGCGGGGGAAGCCCATCTGTCGATTCATGATCAATCGCGGAGGGGACGACAGAATCAACTTTACGCTTGTGATCTTGTGTAGGTACCTATATACCGCTTTTGTGCAGTGGGTCCAGCTTGGTGACGTAAAGTTAGGTGATCCCCAGTTGCCAAACGGCAGTCCCTTTAAGTGACGGGACAAGCTTGGTACCTATATATGTTTCTACAACGATTATGTCAATATAATTTACACGCATGACATGTTATATATTGATTTTAATAGTTTACATCACCCAACGATTGTAGATGGGATGTTCCAATCGCATAAAATGAACAATCCCCAGTCCCCGGTCAGCAACCATTTGGGGACTATTGTCAATCATCCCAGGTGTATACATCACAACAGTCCCCCCGCGTATGTTTCTTTTTATTTGGAAAGTATTGTGTAACATATAATATACACATATAGTTGTATATACACATTTGTTCAACGACATTTCAAAGGTCCATTGGCTGTATCCTTTTCCAAATGTTTTCCAAATAGATCCACTATAGATGCATATGAGGCATCATTCAGCATGCTATCATTCCAAACTGTTTGTATTTAGATTCAATGTGATTTGATCAGTTACCCTCCAGCACTTTAAAATAGCTATGGACCATGCCCCATTCATAGATGAATTACATTGGATTACATTGAAACACAATGAATTTTATTGAATTACATGTTAAATTATGTGTTAAATAAATTTAAATAACCTGTTACAGATTTTGTTGAATTACCACAGGCATCCACAGGCTATAATCCAATATAATCCATTAATCATGAATCAAATATAATCAAATGATGTTGGCCCATCAACAAATCCAGGTGACCGTGATGGGCTTAGAGGGCCGCGATGAGTACCACAAGTGTTACTTGCGGCTCGGAGCAACGCAACGGATCAATGCAACGGAAGTTTCCCTCGGGATTTCATAGGGACTTCATGGGGAAATGGTGAAAATCATGGTGAATCATTGGTAGATCAAACAAAAACTGGGTGAACCCTTGGTGAATGGGCCATTGAACCATGTAGATGTAGCAAGAAAGCCACTGCCTAGTCACCATCCCCAATAGTTGGCGAGGCCACAACCTCACCTGTCCGCTGGATGCTGCTTCGAGTGTTGTGTTCCTTCGTTCTTTAATACACATAGCACATTAGAAATCGGTGGGAAAATGGTGGGGAAAATCGGAAATGGGTTGGAAACTGTTGGAACAGACGATGCAGCGCATTGCCTTCGCATACACACGTGCATGCACACTTTTTTGAGCCAATGAACCAGTGAACCAACCGTTAAGGATATGTATTATTATATAGCCAGTGCCCGGGTGCCCTCCACTCCCAATGGTAAGCTGGTTTATACCCCCATGAAACCATACATACATCTACCATAAACCATGATAACCATGCATAGTCTAATAAATTCGATTGAACATGATTGAGCTATCATAAAATCATATAAAATCATGAGAATTCCTGTTTCTTGTTGAAATACCCTGGGTTTTTTCGTTTGGTAATCCCGACATGTCCCATTGAACGGTCGCGAAAAAACGTCTCGTGTGCCAAGGCGGGGGACCTGTCACGTGCATCTCCGAGGGACTGGATTGGATGCACAGGATGTGAGGTGCCCCAGGAGGAGGCGATAAAAACCTTTGAACACTGCAGATTTGATGGTAACAATAACCTATTGACCATAGGATACTATAGGCTTATATTCAATAAAACCATTGATTAAAAAATATTAATAACCTATTAACTATAGGCTTATATTGAATAAAACCATTGATTAAAAAGAAAAGAAACATAAATAACACTGTATCAATTGGTTGATAGAACAACGATAACATATTGAACAGTTAACTCTTTATAGTTACATACCACAATAACATACAATAACCATAAACCATAAATCACACAGTTTAGGGATTATTGTGTTATGCAACTATCGCCCGATGTGTTTGAACATAACGCAATCATCTCCTTGCTTGGGGGGTTGATTTCTAAGATTGTTGTGTTGAATTTGAACACATTGATATTGAAAGTATTTGTTGGCTTCAGTACTTCCTTCTTGGAGTTTGTTGGGGTAAAGGTGACTACCACTCTCAGCATTCTGTGACATTTAACGGGAACAGGGAATATGGACTTGTTGGGAAAACACATCGATTTTCTCGACATGATGTTCTCTACAAGACGTGCTGGCTTCAACTGTTTCCAATTTTCCATGCATGGGTTGATGACCCCCAATTCATGTGTCATATTGTTCGGAATGAGTAGTGGAACAAATAACCGCTTCGTCTTTGTTGCTGCTCAGTAACCTCAGTGTCCCAAAATTGGTTGAAGAGAAATGTCGGAAAGCAAGCACAAAACCAATATTATTGGAAATTTCATTGAAACTAATCCAGTGCATTTGGGACCCCGCATAGACTCCCTATATCTCCCTATGTTATCCTTATTTTTGCCCACACATTGTGATGTCTTTTCGCCATGGCGCACCGGGCCGAGGCCCTGATGTTGGTAGATCCCATGGACAACTGTGGGCAACAAGGTATTCCAGTGAGTTTCAGCACCGATGGGTGCCATGACTCAGGGCGATGTGCTTCGGTCATTGCTGGTCATTTATCGCTGGGATTCTTCATCGAAGTAAATGGCATATTTTCCAGTGCCAGCTGACAAATCACTGGAGGGTAAGCTATAGCTATTGGGCTGGTAGCTATTGCGTTTCAAGCCTTGGGGTGGAGGCTATTCTTGAAACTGGCTGCATCATTTGCCGAGGTCAAAGTTCTTTACTGAGAGCAATGACAGGCTGGGATACTCCCGAGGATGACCGTTTTTGTTGCTTGAAATCCACATCATTCTGTCATGGTGCGGCCTTAAAGCCTTAAAATCACATCCCGCGTTGTTTGTTAATATAGTGTTAAAATTCCTCGGAATTTGGCCAAGCTTTCTCTTGATCATCATTTGAAACATGTTGAAACCACGTTTTTTTAATGAAACATGGGCAGCTGCGCGGCCTTCACAGGATCTTTGTGGGCAACTTTGCGGCGGAAACCAACGAAGGCGCCATGGAAAATGGGCATGGACATAGTTGATTTACCCACTCAAAATGGTGATTTTCTACAGCTATGTAAACGTTTACCAGAGGGTACTATCCTGGAAACACTTCGCTATCTTTTTTTTTGGGGGAGGGGGCGCTATATCATACATGATTGGTATGCTACGTAGAATATATTATATAACATACAATCATTGCAATGTGGATCATTATGTCATACCATGATATACTGTCCATTGAATCAGAGATCCGCCAGGTTTGGAGGGTTGGAACTTCAACCTGGGAACCCCGGTGCGAACCGGAAGATATCGGATGCCACTGGGTCGAAAGTTAGGGGTTGGGCATTGATTTGGCTGAATCCTTTCTGCAATTAGTTAATTATATGAGATACCGATAAAGATCCAATGAAATCAAATAGATATAGCGCAAAATAGAATGGTATAAAATATAGTATAGGATGAAATTGAATGAATGTAATGAAATGTACTTACATGACATTTTTTTACATATCATGCTGTCTCAGGGTGTAAGGTGCTAGTCTGCCTTAGTCTGTTTCACGTCGTTCCATGACGTTCCAATGAACCTCCGCTGGCCTTCAAAAAACTGGGCCATCATTACACGGTATGATGTGCCCAACGGATGAAGTGAGAAAATAAGATCAATTGAATAAATTGATCTTCGATATTTTGGTGCGCCGCTGGAAGATGCTGGAAGATTTTGCCGTAGATTTGGTAGCCTTTGGTAATCAAGAGTGGGAATGGAAAATCCTCTTTATAAAGGGAGGTCTTAATGGGAAAATCATTTGATAGGTTTTTTCCATTGCCACGTTTGATTACCATAGGGTACTGATTTGGTTTCACCATCGCATTCAGGTGCTACTGCATGCGCACCCGAGCCACCAATGGCGTTTGTGAAAATCGCATCGATTTCGACAACCCTGCAGGCGGCGACGGGCACAGCACAAATATCATGGGATCATCCGAATGTTACATCCCACTAAGAATCGTTAAATGCAATATGTTTACATGCATATCTACATTATCTAACATAAATCTTAGTAATCTTTTGAGCCTTCTAGCTTCATATTATAAACCAATTGAGTTATTTAGGTGCTTTAGCTCTGCTGAAGTCCTTGGGCAATGGAGAGAGATCTAGGGAATCTAGGCCGGAGAGATGACACAGCCCGTCCATGGCCATGGTGAATCATACTCATTATGAATAATCATGCTTAGTTATCATATAGTAGTAATATAGACAATATATGATAACTGTTATAACTAATGATTGAGTTCAATTGTATGTTATATGCACGTAGTATAATGCCAATATATATATATATATATAATATAGACAATATATAGACATACATGCCCATAGGTGATATGAAATGCATGGAACATTTTTTTTTTGCAAGGCACGCTTCATTTCCAGACACCCCCAGGGAGGCTCACTTCATGTCCCCCTGACGGGGCCCTGACGGAGGCGAGCTGTTTGTTCGCGGCTCCGACTTCAGCACCGAGTTCCGCTGTGATCAGGGTGAGTTGGAAAAGCCCAGCTGCGTGGAAGTTGGAAGTCGCTGGAGATTTAATTCACCTATTATTGTCCAGGACTTCAACTGTAATAATTTATGTATATATATATACATATTAATGATGTTTATACAATGGGATAAGATGGGATAAGACTGAATGGGAGATGTCACCAACTTTTAATGCTAACCCAGGATTGATAATCTCCAGCTTACTATAGGCCCATTTTTCATTTTGTAGCAGTATTTTACCACCTTTTTGGGGTTTCACCCCCTGAGCTTTTGATATGCTTGTCAATCAACACAGTTGATTAAATTTGGGTTGACATTAACCCATACATGATCCACCATAATAACATGGCAACTTTATAGAATTTATAACATACGTCATATGAACTTCATGTAACGGGGAAAATCCTACTGAACCACTGAACCACTGGATTTTGCAGTATGGCACACCTGGGATTTTGGAGGATGGCACACCTGGGTCAAAAAGTCCAGCTTACAGCTAGGAAATAGTCTAAGAGTTATTCACATAGTTTCCTTTGCCCATTGTCACTGCAATACCTGCGAGAGATTACCGTCCTAATAGATACTTAGACACTAATAGAAAGTGTTGAAGGACCTAACTACATGGCATTTGCACTGAGGGTGAGTTTGCTGATGCTGAACCGGTCGAACCTCCAGGAATCTAGCAATGGCAGTGGAAACTTATTGGACACATTCGGAAACAACCCTGATTATCTGATTATGGCTGGTTTCTTCCCGTGAACGCTATTTCCGTGGATTTTTCCCATTCACACAGCTTAGACTCAGCCAGCTCCCACTCTTTCTGAGTTCCTAAGGCCCTGCCTTGTCACTTCCCGCGGTTCACAATGGGATGCATTGGACCGCATGGTTCTGCTTAAGGTGGGGATGATGGAGATATCTGGAGATATGGCTCTGACCATGTGTAAATATTTATACATGCCATGAATCAACCATAATCAACCTTGGATAATCATTCATCCCAATCACCTCCACCTTCCAACGATGGGAACCCCGACATTTCCAGGGCCTATGAGTTCAAGATTGGGCTAGTCTGGGCGTAAGCGGAGTGTTAGTCCTGGTTTCATTGGTCCCTTTAGCTGGGCTTAAACCCATCCTCCCAGCCTCGTCATGTGGAGAATGGATGCGGGTTGAGAAAGGTCGTCACAGACTTTGGTGGACTAACATGCCCTTTGCCTTGGCAAGGATCATATTCATATGCAAGTTTCATTCAATATAGGAAGCAGCTCCACATTTCTGGCCGATTTTCAGGCGGGCGAGAATCATACCTGTGGAATGGTCATTGGCTCGGTTCTTTTGTGCCGTTTTTTTAAAACATAATTGTGCCGAAGATTATGGTGGGACAGGGAAATAGAATATGGTGGGACAGGGAAATAGAATGATTGAGATTGTCATGATCAAAGATCCTGATGGTGTTGTTGATGATATGTTTTCAGGTTTTTGATGAACATTTACGTTGTTTTCGCTTTCTGCCTCGTATGCTGCTGTTTTTCCAATCCCCAAGTCCCAAGGTGAACGGAGGCCAATATCCCTATTGGTCTTCAGCCCTGACTCCCAACACCATTCGCCCTGATGCGGGGTCCTGAGGGTCCTGGGGATGGTGAAAGATTGTTTCAGCCGGGCTGGGAGAATGCTCCAAGATTCTCCAAGATATCACCAATTGATTCTGCAGCAGATTCAATCTACTGAGACTGTATGATTTTCAGTTTTATGATGTAAAGACACCGAAGTACCAAAGCTTCGACCCATGACATTCGAAGGGTCCAAGAGAGTCAAGCCAGGAGGGCTTGTATGAAAAAATGCATCCAAAACCCCGAAGTTGCCATCCTCCGCATGATCTAAAACAATTCTTTTGGTTCAAGGATGTTTTGGCGCCTCCAGCCATGTCAAGCGAGGCAATCTACCTAGTAGCTGTAGCAAGGTGAAGGCACATAGATGTAGCGATGGCAAAACCTACGCTGAAGATATTACTCGGTGGTAATATAACTTAGCTATACCTAGCTATGGACTATGGAAAATTGTCATTGATAGATACGTATAGCAAATGGATTTAATAATAATGTTCTTTTTCACTATTTTGCCATGTCATTTATATTAATTCATAGATGATTGCCTTTTACACATCGTGATTTTCAATAGCTAATAGCTATAGTCAAATGACCAGGGCGGTGAATCCAGAATCAAGAAATTCCAAGCCTCCAATGCCTGAATCTCTTGAGTCTTAAGGAAATCATATGAAGTCATGTGTTTTCACACATGAGTTCTTAATGATAACTCTAAATTCCACTCCAATCTCGTGGAATGTGTTGAAACACCTGGGATGTGTTTACACTTTTTACATGATGATTCATGATGATAGAAACTAAGTGGATGGTATTATATAACATGTATTAACATTATTAACTATGATATACTACCATCTCAAATGCCCTAGATCTTACATTTATATAGGTATATTAATACTAAGTATGATATGCCATCTATTTAGACATATAGATTATATATGGTGAATATCATCTAGAATCTAGATACACCATCTATGTGTCTCATTATGTATATATATATATATATACATCATCCACCAGTCAAACGTATGTTGAAGAGATGTCCAGTCAAGAGGCCATCTTGCCGGACCTGTGGGCCGCGACCTGGCAAATCGCCAGCGTGCGTGGGGGACCCTGCTTGGGATGGGAGCCAGTTGGGATGGGAGAAGTGATGGATTTCCAACAGTTTTTAAGGGAATGATTTGGGATACACTCTGATAATTTAACATAGCTATTGAAAATGGCCATTTATAATGGATTTACCCATTGAAAATGGTGATTTTCCATAGTTATGTTAGTTTACCAGAGGGTACAACACCTATTTTTCATGGGGATTTCTGTTCATATTTCTTCATGGAGTTTTGATGTTTCTATCTTTCAGGGTTGGAAATGTTTGCGGGCCAATCAATATGGAGCTGTCTATAGACTATGGTTTTTCCTAAGGTCCTCAGCATATCGCTTGCTTCACAGCATGTAATTTGTGCTACCAGCAGATTCCCTTCATCCCAGAATTGGTTGAAAGGATAATTGGCAGGAGCCCCCTAAAATTGATGGAAAAAAACATGTTTTTATGGCAAAAACACATCACTAAATAACTAATTTGTTATAGATTTTCTCTTAAATTAATCCATTGATTGAAACCGGCCCCCAAATCTTCAGATCTCCAATGCTAAGCCACGGTTCCTAAGGGGGCCCCACCTCCATCCCCTACATCAGCGTGTGAGGTGAGCCAGGGACCTACCATATCTGCTATTGCGCTTACATCATCGGCGCTGAGCTCGAAAAAACATCGGGACGGTGAAACGCATGGGGATTTCCGAGGCGATTCCTGGGGATTTCCGAGGCAGTGCCAGCTGTGTGGAATCGAGCACCACCAACTACCAGGGCTTCATGCACGAACTGGGCACCGTGCGCGTGGGGAGCCTTGGAGACACCGAGGGGGACTTGGGTCTCATCCGGCGATGGAGATTCAGGGATGGTAAATCACTCATGCTGGTGTTGAGCTGCCAGATTCAAGCAACTCAAGCAACATGCACATAGAATATAAAGAATCAAAAAATCAAGGGGTAACCCCCCACATGTTTCAGGAAAACAATGTCCTTGAATCAATTCGATCCACTACAGGAAGGGTTCGATCCCCCAGACATAAGTTTGTTCACAACACTATTGAACTAGATTAGATAAATTACACCCACAAATCCTAGTTGTTGGGTTCTATTCTAAACCAACTTACTGTACTTTTTGTTTTTAGGGCTCTTTTATAAGATTGAATTATCTCCTTATGATGATTGGTTTTGCCATTTGTATGTTCATAAAACCCGCTAAAATTTGGAATGCTGATGCTTTTAAGATCTTTTAAGTATAATTACTTTCTGTTCAAGCATATTTGCGATGATGATCCCCAGTCATATTCTTCACATGGGGTGAAACCAGATTCCAGATGCCAATCAAGCATGTCTACAACCCCTGCACCACAACAGAAGCCAATCAGATAATATCCCGTGTTTCATTCTTGTTGATGTCCACATCCACATGTTGATATATAGTGGATGTGACTATCTATAATTTAGGATAAACAGTGATAACATAGAATCATAATTAAGCATGTTTATGCTAATATTTTAATTTTAGGATATAAATTACATTAAATTACTATATTATCCTAGATGATCCATATGGTATATAACCTATGGTTAATCTATGGTTAATCTATGGTTAATAAATGATCCATATCCTAAATGTCGCCCAGGTGAGCGGCGCCATCCTGGCCGTGCGGAGAGCCTGGTGGCCCAGTGTTTTTTTTTAACAAAACGTGGAGGAACCAAAGCTGTTTAATATACCATTTACTTTTCAAACAGATTTAAGAGGATTCAGATATGCAATATCGAGAATCAGAAAGAATATCAGACTTGCAAAACTTGCAGCGCTTGTTCTCGTGTGGGCTAGATTGCCTGAGGTTGGTGTGACACCAGGGGCATGGAAACCCCCGCTGCCGGCAGCACCCTTCGCGGTAAGCGCAGGGGGAAGTGGGACATGAACGCAGGGTGTATGGCCAAGATGAAAAGACTAAGATGGAAAGTCTACCAGTTGTGTTTCCTAAAGGGCCCCCCAAAAAAATCCACTGTTTGGATGGGTGTATTGTAATATGTTGGGGTTCCACCTTGTTGTTTAGGGGTGGCAAACACGAACGCGATTGCATTCGTGTGCGATGTTGTTGGTGTGTGCGGAATATGCAGCAATGATCAGTCAGACATTAGGCAAGGTGCATTTTTTGCGCCATATAAAACCGTGTTAATTTTGAATGTGCACCTTACCTGCCTGTTACCCCAGGAACTGAATGATCTTCGGAAAGGTATCAATACCTACTTGTAGCTACACAATTCCAGTACCAAAAGAACATGGTAAACAAGACGATTAACCCAGGCTTTTCCAACAAACACCATACAATCGGTAGACGTAAACACTAGCCATGCAAAAGTGGGTCAGCACTGCTGTGTACCCAACATAGTTGGATAATGTTGGATTGGAGTTGGCTGGTAAGCACATTTAACTATATATTTGTAGATACATGATACATCCTGGTTGGTGGTTTGGAACATGGCTTTTATTTTTCAATATATTGGGAAAAATCAGCCCAACTGACGAACTCATATTCTTTTAGACGGGTTGAAACCACCAACCAGCATCCATCATAAATATTTTTTCATGAATCCTATTCGTTGTAGTTAAGGAGCTACCTACCTATCCCAAATCGATGACGCCACGCTCTCCGGCAAGGTCAGCGTGGAAGTCGATGCTCAAACCACTTTCCTGTGCCATGGCGGAACCGGGGTTTTGTTTCCGATCAAAAAACATGAATAAGTAGCTGATGGTTTAGTTTTCCTTCATAAATGGTGGGATGAGGATGATGATGATGATGATGATGATGACGATGATCCCAGTTGATCGCAATTGACCAGTACTTTCAGGGTTGAAACCACTACCTGGGGAGCTCGTTATAGCCCGCATGATGTGGTGCAGTATATCCTGTGGTTGTATCAATTCATTGGCGTCGACTTGCGGTGCTCCAGACTTGTACAAACCATTACAAACCAATTTGATTGACAACAACCGGTGCAAAGCAAGATTTCTTTCCGTGTGCTGCTGGGTGTATGAGTTGTATACTGAATATGAATATATATATATATATGTATTTATACATATTTGCACTCTATATGTTTCATTTGATTTGATCACTCATAAGTCTTTTTTTGACAACATAATACAGGTTGGGATAGAGAGGTTAGAGCAGCTTGGACTTATTGCCGTAGATCATCAGGTTCCAGACGGTTCTTGGTGACATCCTCATTTGATGTTTCCAATGTCTTGGGTGTCCCATCAACACGGTCATGATTCTGGACCACTCAAAGCGACTTCAGAACGACCTCACCGCAAAGATGTTTTCTTCAAATTACTGTTATTATGGTTTACTTCGTGATAAAATTGCTGTTGGTTGCATCTCCATGGTCTGGTAGTCAAGCTTGCTTGGTTGAAGGTGTATCTTGTTTCTTGATTTTTCGTGCATGCTCTTTCTCTCTCTCTCTCTATATGTATATATAGAACATTCCTTGTTTTGCTGCATGGCCTGCTTGTCATATCATGTCGTTTGATGACTTAGGTTGGTTCTCTCCCCATGTGTTGAATTGATTTTGTCAATTTTGTCCTCATGTTTGTTACTTAGCCAATTTATGCACCAATATGCTAACATGACTGGGGTATATTGATGGGATCCATGTTACCATAGCAGCACCATGGATCCGTCATGGGTAATGATTCATGATGTATTGGATGTTCGTCCCCATCTGTTAAGGATTGGGGGATTATCCGAAGATCATCCCCCAAAGAAGTTCGACCAAAAGTTGGGACCTGCCCAGGCGGTATAGCTGCGTGGCCACTACCAGGGCGGCGCCGGAGGATTTCATCCCCATGAAGTCCAAAACTCAAATGGCCATGGGCTGGCCATCAAGGCGATTTTCTCGATGAGAAACGCCTGTCAACTACCCTCTGGTAAACTAACATAGCTATTGAAAATGGCCATTAATAGTGAGTTTTCCCATTAAAAATGGTGATTTTCCATAGTTATGTTTGCCATGTTTGGTTTATCAATATGTTTATCACGGTTGTTTTCATGTGTTCGTTTTGAATCGTGTCTCATAACCATTCATAACAGACTTGATCTCTCCATATCTCTCCACTTTGACCGTCAGGTCTGACTTGGAAAACTGCACGCTGGACACTGGCGTTCAGCCATCGCGCAGCCGTGTGTTGTTTTTTGAACATCGAGGGAGTGGTTAGGAAAAGCCAAAGCCATGTCGGTTACGAGTCATAATTCACTTGAATCATATGGTTTTTATAGGGAAATCATCCCCAAATGGCCGAACTATTCAGGTTAGTGAAATATTATAATTTACCCAGATAATTTATTGAGTGATATGACTAACTGACTAAGTACTAATGCCGGGAAATGCAACAAACATATAGGGAACAACCAACAACCCAATGGCGAAGTGTTTCCACAATGATGGGCAACAGAATTCATCCGCATTGCCCCCCTGTCCGTATCGAGACAACGAACCAGGATCAAGTTGAATTGTTGCAGTAAATCCAACATCTTCCAGCACTATTTTACTTTACCTCCGGTTCAGCTCTTATTACACAGGTGGTTCCGGGATGTTCCGGTGCTCTTTGCTACCAAAGAAACATAAAGAAACTCACTGGGTACCGCAATCAATGTGTCAGTGTCAAGTAGCTCCCAAACATGGTGAGCTTTGCAATGCTTCGTACACGGTTGGAATTGGCATTGGGTTGATCCACAAGCCACTTGCAGACATTACAACGTGACGCTGAGGTTGATTGTATCAACTGTCATCATACGTATATGTGATATATCCCAATCAGTAAGGCTCATGCTGCATAAGTGATCTATCATGATCTACTAACTTGGACCAGCCTCAGGCGATCATCCGTAAACGGTTGAGCTACATGAAGCCCAAAAGTGCGAAATGTTACTGATCAATTCACCATCAAACAACTTGGCTTCCAACCCTCACGCGGACCCCCAACTCATCGAAGGATATCGAGTTGCTCTCGGACCGACAGAAGTTCTTCCCCCGCTGCTGGGGAACAGGCACCACTGTCGAAGCCGTCGGGAGGCCCGCCTGTTTTTCAGCGGTCTTTCGGTCGCTACAGCGGATCTGCGCGTTCTGCAAGAGTTTTTTGCCAACGATGGAAAAGGTTCATTTTAACATATAGTTGAACCATGTTTCACCACTATCTTATCACTATTTTAGGGCAGGATTTGACTTTTCGACCTTTTTGGGGGGTGCTGCTGCGATGCAGTATATCAGTATATATTTGGTTGACTTCTGGTGATGTCGGATAGCCTGCAGAGTCAGGGTCTGAAGATGTTTGAGGCTCTTTGGTTCTTCACATGTCAGCACCTAGCCAGGCTCAACCGCTTTGTTAATTGGTTATATGTGGCTTATATAAGTTATACATATATATATATTTAGATATAGATAGATAGATAGATAGAGATGGTTAATATTCCGCAATAATAGTTGATTCATTTTTGTCCCTCGGCAGGGTTTATTGATGTCTATTGCTTGCGCATCATCGTCCCACGGATCAACTTAGGTCATTGAGCAGGGCCCAAATGTGGTGTCACATGGCTGCAGCCCTGTGGGGCAGATGACATGTTCCGGCTTGGTGGTTTCTACATATGGTCACCATCAGGCGCATCGTCAGCATCCGCATTCCCAAAACTCACCATATTTCTCCAAGAGATACCCAAACAGTGGCCATGGCCATGGGAATTCCCTTTGTTTTCACCGGTGATTTTCCCAACGACGACGACGAAGAAAATCCTTGGGATGTTCCAACCGAGGCATGTACCAGTTCACATTCCGGAGGTGACGCTGGAAACGGCGGAATATTTGCACGTCGCTGGGCACTGCGGCACTGATGTTGAAATGCAGAGACGTTGACGTTGAATATGTCAGAATGATAACATATGATAACCAAAAAGAACTGAGGCAGCCAACTTGGAAACCACCCAAAAAGTGGAGTATGTGGAGTTGGACAGTGATGTGATTTTTCGACATGGCAATCTTTTGGTTCTGTGCTAAATAGATGTACTGTTTTTCGACAGATCCGCCAAGTCCCCGACACCGACATGGCTGGGTAATGTGAAGCCAATTTATGCGGGTCGGCGTTTCGCAAAACGAGGGGCTGGGGAGTTGTGACACGATAGTTTTCTCGTCCATCCCATTTTTTCATATGTTTTCTGTGCAATTTGGACGATAATACCATCTGGTTATTTAACATAGCCATGGAAAATCACAATTTTTAATAGGTAAACCGTTCTATAAATGGGCCATTTCCCATGGCTATGTTAAATAGCCAGAAGGTATTTCATAATATTTATCAAGTGACTTACTCTAATTCCTCTAAGATTGGCACCCGCCTGAAGCCAAGACGTTTTGTCTTGGATCGATTCATGTTGGGTGCCCTAATATGGATGGTTGTATAATGGACAGTAACCCATAGGATCCATGTATGGTATATATATATATGCTAACATTTGGGGTATATTGATGGGATCCATGTTACCATATATAGCAGCACCATGGATCCTATGGGTAATGGATTTTCAATGATTTTCACATGATCCGATCAACTGGAATCCTGATGCCCATTGTTTGGGGCCCACCAGCTCCAAGGTTTGGTGCTATCCCCGTAACGAATGCTCCAACGGACGATGCGCCGGGAGAGCCGAGCTGGGGTGGCGGGTAAGAACTGTCCCATTTCTGCGTTGATGTCTATGGAATCGCTTTAGTGGAAAGATGTACCATCTGGTTATTTAACATAGCCATGGAAAATCACCATTTTTAATAGGTAAACCCAGGTAAACCATCTATAAATGGGCCATTTTCCATGGCTATGTTAAATAACCAGAGGGTAAGTTTAAAGGTATGCCAGCAGTACGTAGTAGCAAACCTGGCGATATACCCACCATCTCAACAAAAACACCAACTCATGCATCATGATGCAAAATCTTGTAAAATCAGACCTTTCACAACTCCAGCTCCCATGCATACTTGCTCTCTATCGATACTACCAGAAAGTTCTTGTGCAACCTGTTTGCAGCACATGTTCGGAACATATTGTTGTAATCCTCCTGGAATTGGTTCAACGGAAAGCTGATTGATGGTTTACAAGTTGTAGAAAAAAACTGGTTTTCTCTCCATGTGCCCTTAAACAAAGCCAGAGATACAATAGCCTGGCGAATTTGATCAACTTTGGGGTTTGATCAACATCTCACTGCAGGTCATGCCATCCAACAACATCGGTTTGACGATGCCAATTACTGGGGGTTTGATCTCCACCACAAACGTTGCGGCACCCAGTGGAGCAACTTGTGGGTGCGAAGAATTTTGTTGGCAAGAGCTGTGTGGAATATGACTTTTGAAGGGAACATATGATAAACTGTGGTTATATAATTCATGTTATACAACTAATACGGGGTCGGGATGGGTTGGCATCCTTGTTCTTGTTCTGATGGTTCTTATTCTTACGGTTCTTGTTGGGTTGTTCTTCTCCGTTGCTTGTTTCTCCTTGGTTCACCTTGTTTATTTCATGGGTCCCACTTAGTCCCAATATATCTCCATCTTTTTTATTTTGACAGAGTTCGACCATGTTCGATCAAAGTTGTCCTATCATTTCCCATTTTTTTCCCTTGAACCCTGCATGATTCTGGTTCCTAGTCTCCGTGGTTGCGGTTTGTCTGCACTCAGAACTGGGCTTCCGTGGTCTCCACATCCTTCTCCTTGCGCCTGCCTGTGGCCAGTGACTATGACGTGGGTCCGGCACCTCGAGTTTCACCGGGGGCCGGTGATGGGGCCAGTAGGGGGGGAGCTGATGGGAACAGGCCCCATTTGGAAATCTAATCCAAACCTGGCAGAACATGCCATTTTCAATAGAGGTCCGTTTTCGCCTCTTATCATCAGAGAGGACTGTAGTACTGGTTGCTGACTTGCTTACCAGTCAACAAATATCGGGAATACATGGAAATCCCGGCCAGTGCTGTGCAGGTCGGTGTCGGCTACAGTAGGTGCACTAGAATTCTAAAGAAATATGCTACTCACCCAATCAAGCCATCCAGATCCATCCAGCGGGTTGTGGCACCAATGGTTAATTGCCCAGAGAGAGAGCTCCATCATGTTGCACCCTCACCATTTGGCAGCCGGCCGACAGATGCGAGTTGGGCGCGTGCCAAGATCATTACCTTCAACAGCCGGGCTCTGAGGGATGGAATATATGGAATGGCAGTCGTCAGTAGCCTCTGGCAGCCAGGGAAAATGGGAAATTGAACTGGGACTTACCCTCTGGTAAACTAACATAACTATGGAAAATCACAATTTTTCATGGGAAAACTCACTATAAATGGCCATTTTCAATAGCTATGTTAAATTACCAGAGGGTAATGGGATTTAATGGGACTTAATGGGATTTATGGGAAAATGCTGACCTGCAGTCGTTTTACAGATGCTCCTTGGAACTAGCACATAAATTGGAAGTACAAAATGACGACTGACCCATGTCTTGTTCCCCTTCAGTTTGACATGGAACCAAAAAGATGCACTTTTCCAGCAAGAAAAACAATGTATAATCAAGTTCTTAAATTCACTCTAGGAACGCGTTTTCAGGGTTCCATGGGTTCATTTTAAGTTTCAGCTGTGCACAACGATGCGCATGCATCTTTCACACATCCAGTCTACATCAGCTGAATGGAAATAGAGAGAGGGATACAGAGAGAGGGAGAGGCAGAAAGGTAGTGATCCAGACGGCTGAATACACAGGATTCCTTTTCAATACCTGGTTGGGGGGTTCCACATGTTTCCACTATCAAGCATGCATTGAATCAGGTACGGTATCCTCAGCTAACCACATACGTCAATCTAGGTGAATTGTGCCCCCCTTCTTCAGGATGAGTATCCGAATTGCCGAAATCTAGATCTTTGAGACATGCTGTATGTTTCATGCGGGGACAGTGAAACCACCAATCTTCATGGGCATGTTTCAACCATTCCATAAACACGTTTTGAACCAGGTGGTGGGTGATGCATGTGAGCGCCCGTTACCGCCCGTTGCCGCCCAGGCGCATGTGACTCTACCCAACTGCATCCCTCGGTGCCATCCTCGGCAAATCGTTGCCAGCAGGCATTCCCATCCCCCGTTGTGAAACAAACCCCCAGGTTTGCCATGGTTTAAGGAATGAGATCACATGGAATGGGACATGTTGGGACCATAGAATGGGGCTGTTAATTATAAACAATTAGCTTGATGGGTTTTAGCGGATTAATAATGCTTGTGCTATTTGGTCAGTGATTAGGTTTACACTGTTTACACCATCCCTCCAACTAACATAGACCTTGAGAATTGTCAAACTCAAAGAGAAAGTCCTCTTCCAACTTCCATTTAGCAGGGTCTATGCTAGTTGGAGGGCTTAGTCATTTTCTCCATCTGGGTCGGCGGGATAGCGGACTGACCTGATGGTGATTTGCTAAGGTGATAGGACTGACCTGCTTGGAAAGTGGCGTTGGGGGACCTGGAAGACCGGTGAATCTTTGATGGCACGCAGCCCTCCAGATAGATAGATAACATATATGAAAAGTTGGTGATATATCCCATTATACATATATATATATATGTTGTATACATAAGGTTTTGATTGCCCCCGGAACCTGCATTTCTATTGCGCTGGAAAAAATCACAGCCACTTTGGTCTTTGGTCTGGGCTGGAGTTAAAACTCTGCTTCTCACCTCCGGCGCAGCGACTCTTAGACCTTCATGGGCCCCCATGGCCCCATGGCCTTTGATCCATCCTTAGGTGGGAAAGTGTGAGCCCGCACCTGTGGCGACCCTCTCGTCTGGATCGTGGGGATCGGGACGTGAGCTCATTTGGAGTGGACTCTTGGTGTTGTTTGGAGAGCACTGGTGGGTCATGTGACATCATGTGACGTCCATTTCATATCCGCAGCTTTGAAATTGGATCCTTGGGACTCCCCAAAGGCAATGGATTTCAGAGATTTTCAGAGTGTATGCAATCTTGGAGTACTTTTTGCAGTTGGGGATCCCACAAGTGGGTCAAATAATCTTACTGACCCTCTTAGAATTACAGTAGATCCAAGCAGCAACCGAGCCGGCCACAGATCCCATCATCACTAACCAACAAGGTTCAACTGTGGGCCTGACCTTGCTAACCATTCCACAGGTGATCAACACTGATGTCCTGGAAGGTGGTTTGGAACATGGCTTTTATTTTTCCATATCTTGGGAATGTCATCATCCCAACTGACGAACTCCATCATTTTTCAGAGGGGTTGAAACAAACCACCAACCAGTGTCACTTTGTCATACTTGGTCCACATCCTTTTTTTACCCGGCAGCAGCTCGCGCCAAGGAATTGCCGTGAACAGAGTCCAAACCCCACCTTGGGGGTTGACACCTTTTACACTGGACTCCTGTGTGGCGGTTGCAACACGTTAAATGTCATGGAGAAGATTTTTTAAGATTCGTACTAAAAAAATGACTAGTTAACAATGTTAACATTTCATTATAACATATTCTGTTAACATCTATTAACGTTCATACGGATAATATAATTAATTAATTATCATACATTGCGCTATTTGAAGTCCCAATTGTACATGTATGTTCATTCCTATTCAGCATGATTGATTCAAATGATTCAAATGACCCGACAGTCTTGATCACCTGTCCATTCTGGAGCACGCAAGCATCGCCAAGACATGATAAGGTATGCATTATCAGAGGTTTCGTTCAGCTCGGCAATGTCGAACATCACGGATTTAGCATGATTTAACTTTAGTTATGTAGTCAAACCTATTTATGAAAGTGATAATTATACAAATTATAATTATACTACATGAAAGATATTCCATGGCTGTGGAGGCGGCACAGGGCCGCGCATCCATCAGCATCACCCGGGTTGCAATCCATCCAATCTAAATCCGCTTCCATCACATCGATGCGACATCCCGGTTCAACTGAAACCACTTCCATGGATACTTCCATCCCACCTCCAGTTTCATATTTCATCATCCCAGTAGCCCTATAGAACAACAAGCACCTAATCATCCCTAGAACCACCATCCCTACCCCTGGATAACCCTTACCCCGTAACCCAGGCCGACAAGTTCCACGTTTGCTACTGCGATCGTCACTACGCCGCCACCTGCATGGCTTGGGTCAAGGTGGGCGTGCTGAGCGTCAGTGGACCGCAAGGCTCCGGCTCTTTGAGGCAGGGGAAACGGCCCTATGAGCGGGGTGAGACAGGGGGAACCCTGGGGTAGCCTGGGAGCTGGATGATTTTGAGGGAAAGAGGTATGGAAAATGAACACTAATGAACAGTTGGTGAGAATCTGCCTTGGGAGATCCTCCACAATGTTTCCACTTCCTTTTTTTCACGGAGAGTCTCGTTCGAGAAGCTGAGGGTTGTTTAGCTTTAACTCACTGCCTCAACCCCAGCTCTGCCAGGTTTGTGGCGAATCCAGCCCAGCCCACCACCATCAGTATCCAGGGCATTGGTTTGGCAGCTCGTTTGCAGCTGGGGGGTTGGGGAAGCTGTTGATGTGGCAGGCCACACACCCAGGGCCTTGTTGTTTTTTTGTCCCAAGGAAAACCCGAGCGGCGTTTTGTGATTAATTGTGCGCACGGGACAACCCCACATACCATTCTGCAGAATCCCTTGCCTGGTAGTTCAATCTATTTTCTTACTGACAGCTCCATTAGCACCACTTGTCCATGCACTTCAGACTTCACAGCCTAGGCGACAGAAGATAGGCAAACTGGGGGGCTGGAACTGGACTGACATGCTGGAAAGCTCATCAATCAGTGACATATTGAAGCAAAACAGCAAGGCAACTCCTCACAAGTGGGGCAAACAAGTGATACTGAAATAGGAGAGGTCTTGACCCGTGAGAACTCACACAGGATTCACAAGTAGCTGGAATCAGCCTGCCAGTGAATCATCGACGTTGTTGCTGATGAATATCCCTTCTTGATCGTTGTACAATAGCGCTACACAGATTTTGAACACCCTCCCAGTGATAGTGGCTATCGGTGGATTATAACTTCTTGTCCTGGTTTTTTCGGCTTGCATTGGCAATCGCGTTTGATTTCGGGAAAGACTTCAATGAAGCTGTTTCTGGTAGAGATCCGTATGCATAGGTGTGGATGAACATTCCCATTTCCACGCACATTTGTTGCTGACAGTCATTATAACCAGTTGCCACTATGCTGAAAGCCACTGCTGCACCAATTTCCACGCAACTTAAATCAACCCAGTGAAATCGTGAAGAAATACAGTACTGATGTTCTGTATTACAAAATTGGATTGTTGGAAAATCAGCAGAAAACACCACAAAATGCTGGTTAAGAAGAAAAAACACAGACATGGTTTCAGGCAAAGCTGTTTTCCCTTAAACCATCTTAGCCTTAGACCACTTCATTGAATGATAGCGTTTTCCTCCATCAGATCGCTCCAGGATTCGCATCATCCCGCAGACTGTGGGATGCATGCAAGTGACTGAGGCAGGGGGGGAATTTCAGAGTCACTGTACTCGCTGGGTTGGATCATGTTGGATTCCAAGTCACAACAACTGATGGTAGTGCATGGTAGTGCTGCAGGGCACCACACCCACCACCACGGGGCTCGGAGCTCAAGGGGTGACAGTTATCTGAGAGTTGTTGGGGATGCGGCGATTAGTGGCAAATATCTACAACACACACACACACGCACACATATCACATATATATATATATTTATTGCATCATACTCGTACATATTATACAATACGTAAGTCATCATAATACGTAAGTCATCATCAGTCTGAGATTTTCCGAAAGTCATGATCATAACTGTTCCTCGGTGGTTTGATGTTCTTTCATGTTCATTCGTGATTTCTAATCAGAGTCATGGCATGATAAATCTCAATAGCTGCCAAGATGGCTATTTTTCCGGGATGGACGGAAAAGGTCAAACTTATTCATATCAGGCCTGGCTGTAACTCCTTGCAGGAGATGCTAAAAGATCTAAAGGAAGTTTAGGGGACAACCCATGGCATGGCCCAACGCTGTTCCCAAGGGCCGGTCGAAGGATGCAGGCACAGCTCTGGGTGGCAAGGGCTGGAAAGAATCCCTTTATAAACCTATCTGGGCTGTTTAAGAAGCAAGATGCCTATGGGTACCTACACTTAAAGAATTGAACAGCATTGACCATCATTGACCATCATTGAGCTATTTCGGTTAAAGTTATCTACGTCACGAATCGGGAGCTTACTTGGGGGGCCACGTCCATGGCATGGCCGTGCTGTCCCAGTTCATCGACGGCCCTGCTGTGCAGTCCTCGATGTTCGACTTCCGCTCTGGTGCTGCCACCAACGCGTGGGGCTGCCACAGTCATCGGGGTGAGTGGGTTGAGTGGATTCAGATTTCTGATTTCTGGGTATGCCACCAGTTTTACCAAAAAAGACGATTCAAATCAACACATTAATCAAATAAATAGCGTTTGCCCCTTGTGAAAACTCTATTTTAGAGGATTGGCCACGTACGGGCCTGTGGATAGATCATTGTTCGCTAATGGGAACCTGATGGTAAAACTTTCCAAGTGAAAGTGATTCAATAGGGAAACTGAGAAATTCAAATGGAGGGTGTCAGGCCTTACAGAGGCTGTGTTTGAATGTTTTTTTCGTTTGTGGATTCTCTTGCGCGAAGAGGGCTCATGGGGAGCTAGAAACATGGAAGCGTGTATTCTGTGCAGTTTTTGTTTGTGTTCATTGTGCTCATTGAAGTCCTCGGAGAACGGTGCGAAGGATAGCAAAGGATCATTCTAATGGTCAGCAAAAAGAGGTCCAAAACAGCTATGTCAGTAGCCCCCAAATCCGGCTGAAGCACTGCAGCTGAGAGCTGAGGAATGGCACAGAGGCATCGTGGGATATCCTCATAGCACCTGAGGGCACTTACAATGCTCCAGCCCTCAGTTGCTGCAGGGCCAGCGGCCACCCATGACCACTTGGTAGTCATGCATGGTGGTGAAAATTCATGACTCCTCATCATTTCCGTGTAGGAGACATCCTCAAACAAAGAACCAACACCAACCAACTGGCTACTGATCAAGGCAACCTTTGGCCCAAGTCGTGATATTTTTGCCAGCAGAGAGGCCACTCGCAGTCACTTCGCTCTTTTCGTTTGTCCATGAACTTTGCGCAACATCTGGGAAGGGTCTCGAAGTCTGCTCAGGAGAAATTTATTCAAGAAACGATTGAGAAGTTCAAGACGGAATGTCAAGTCAACGCATCTCAGGGGCTGTGTTCATGTGAACTTAGCTTTCGTAAACCAACATGTTTTGACGAGCAATTTCCTGCGATGATACAAAAGCTGGATGTAATGGGCTTTGATCCCTTGCAGAGTCGACAATTTTTCACCGGTAACAAATTTCAAATCAAAGCAATGTGGAAAGCAGAGTCGCCAGAGCGGAAAAGACGCAGAAAGGACCCGCAAGGCACCAGCAGCAGCTGTCCAGTTTGCTTGGAGAATCGTCCTGTGGTGGTTTTGATGCCATGCGGACATGTGGTGTGCCAACAGTGTCAGGCATCTCACAGATTTAGTCAGTGCCCAATGTGCCGTGTAGATGTTACTGGGGCCACGAAGGGCTTGTTCCTGTGAACTGGCGTTTTTGCCTCCAGCATTGCCTGTGGTTGGTCCATGTCAGTCTCAGCGTGCCCTGTAATTGCTCGACTTTGATGAGATGATGACAGGGAGCATTTGATATTTGTACATATTTGATTTGATCATATTTGTATATCCTGGACTGGCGCGCCAATTGCGTCGGCAGAGACAGCCTGTGACGTCCGGAATGTCAAGATATTGAGTGTGAAGTCGTAGGGTTTGGCACTGGTGCTGTTCAGAGTCCAGAGCCGTGGCCTGAAGTTGGCTTTTGACTTGACTAGCTCAACCAACCTGATCCTGCAGAAAAAGAGGCTTGGCAACCCAAACATCAGATGATCCAGCATCCAAAGGTCAATCTTCAATGACTTAATGATACCTCAGCATTTCATTTTCGTGGGTGAGTTCTTGAGGGATTGCATTCCTGAATGAGGTGTGCTGGTGTGGCGCGTCTGAGGGCAGCTGTACATCGTTTCTCGTGCAATTGAAGATTGGGGGTGGCCAAGGGGGTGGCGTCCAAGGTTTGTCAAAAAAAAGGGCAACCCACAACCCAGTGATTGATCATAATTTCCACATCAAACTTGCCATAAAATCGGGTATCCCGCATTTTTCGACAACGCCAGATGAAACAAACCAAGTTGATTCATTCGGGCTTCCTCCCGAAAGTGGTACTGTGATTTCTTACTCAAATGATACCCTCCCAATAAAACAGCTAAAGGATTTTGGTGGAACCAGGGCTTTAAGTCTTTGATCTATATAAATTGTCTTCACATGTTTTCACCATGACTGCCATTAGTTTTTGGGGATTTTAGAGTAGCCGGGCCTTGAAATTATTCAACATCTCTGATCTACAATCTAAATTATACAAGGATCCGTGGATGAGAGTCTTAGAGCTCAGGTGCCTCAAGTCGTTGGGTAGATAGTAAAACCCAGGGAAAGTCAAAGGTCAAAGGTCGTCCCCTGTGCTTCAAAGATGGTTCCCCATGAATGTCGTAAACCCAATCAACCCACCATTCGGGGATGGTTTCGACAACCCATAAAAATGGTGACTTTGGTGATGGTTTTTGGTTGAGCTTCGCACATTAGTGCGGATATCATTAGCATGAAGTATATAGCAATCATATAATAATGGAATTTCATGGCATTTAACCATCAACTATAGGGATAATTGAATCACAAACAACAACGATATTGGGATCAGAAGTTTCCGGACTGAGGGGAAATGACTACTCGGTGCAACTTGGTACTTTGCAAGTGGCCAAGAAGAGAGACTGCGAGGCAATGGGCTTGAGATGATTTGGATTGATTTGGGCAAACTGGTAAATAGCAAATGGCTGTGAAAATGGGGGAGATAGATTTACCCACATGGGGAAATAGCTGGTAAATGGATGTTCATCCCCTAAAAATTGTATTTATAGGTATTGGCCACATTGCAAATTTCATGCGACCATGGTGACGACCGTTCCACCATCTTCCAGCTCCACGCCGGATGGTTTTTCAAGAGACGAATGCCGGTGTCCAAAAAAAACGTGATGTATTGGAAAACCTGTAGATGATTACAACATTATAGATATTTAGATCATATTTGACTTATAAGGCATATTATATCATATTATGACATATATTCTAAACCTTCATTTTTTCGTGGATTTCCCAGCCACGGTGCGAAAAAACCGGGTCTCCCTGCTGCCATTGGCTCAGTTCTTTCCCGGGTTTTCGCCGCCGTTCCATGGGCCGTGCGGCTGCGACGGACTACGTCAGGCTTTCCGTGCGGCTTGGCTCGAAGGTCAGTGGTTTGTCTGGAGAGTCCACTGCAACAAGGGATAACTATGGAAAATCACCATGCTATTAATGGGTAGTGATGTTTACTAACCATCAAACTGGTGATCTAATGGAAATAAGAATGGAACTAGCCTTTGGTAAACTAACATAGCTATGGAAAATCACATGTTTTAATAGGTAAATCAATTTTTAATAGGTGATGAGTATGAATGATAATGCCAGATTATGGATTATGACAACAAATAGGGACTATGGACGAGTTGGATGAGTATAAATGACAACGCCTATGATTGATGAAGAATGGATCATGGAAAAATGAATGATTCATTATGGACAGTTATGGAGATGCCAATGAAACACCGAATGATGGCTGAACCTGCCTGTGTTGTTAAGGAACTATGTTTTTGACTTGCGTGACTCTGTGAGTGAAGCTCCGTTGTTTTTTTCTCGGTTTTTGGGAAGTACTGGTTACAAAACAATATTACATGATTACATGTACATGTATCATGTGTATATATTGTATATATTTTATCACACCCGCCTGGTTGGAAAGTGCACCCATTTTTTCTGTGTGACTGTGTTGTTTTTAGCTTCTCGCCAGTGTCATGTAGTCGGAATCCAGGTTGTTCGCGCCGCAGTTGGGCGTTGAATGTTCCTCTGTCTTGTGCTGACTGCAGTGCTTCGAGGACTGCCAGGGCGACAGGTTTTGGGTCAAAACTTGAGACCTGGGAACATCTGGGAACGGTGAACGGAACCCCCAACAGTGTTACTGTTTTGTTCATGAGTCAATGTTCATATGGGTGCATCTGAAAATTGGACATGCCTCCCAAATAGATGCAAATATAGCATGTCTGAAGAAATGTCTAAAATAAGTTCGGAAAATGAAGATAACTAGTCGACCTAGGGGTACTCTATTTTCAGACAAACCTACGTATTTTTCAGAGGTAAATTAAACCTTCCAACCCTGATTGTGAACTACACCCATGAGTTCAAAGCCAACCATCCTTGCTGCGAAGAATTGGATTGAGATTTTTGTTAGGTAAACGGGAAACATTCCACAGATTGCTGGCCCATCTTTGCATTGACACTGATTGTGTCTCCAAACGCTTCCGCGTTCAATTTCATGTCAACCATCAGTACAGGCACAGCATATTTCCATATATTTCCGTGATGATTCCACTGCAGCCCAACCAGACTTCCTCCAGGATCTCAAGGTGTGGATCGGAGAGAATTGCTGCGACGAGAGATCGGCGGCTTGTCCGAGACTGGGGATGAGGGTTTAAACGCAAGATAAACACATGTACATAAATTAATGAACATGCAGTATTGGAAAGGAAATGGGTTTGCGGCAGATTTCCCTCTAATCAATTTTCATCAAGGGAAACTCTGGTTTCTGGAAGTCTGCAAATTTATGGAAAACAAAGGGAGAGATACACTCGTTGTGAGTAGCACAGTCATAAAGAAATTCAATTAGTTTGCATTTTTGTATTGATGCTTTGGTACGCTTATGCACTCAGAACCCCCAAAAAATATGAGAGACTACACGGTGACATCATGGAGAAGAGTAACTCTTCTCCATTGCCACCCAAACTGGAAACCCTGGTAAAGTATTGGATCTGTATGGATTCCTAATATTGAATACTACCCCCAAATACTAGTACGTGTGTATATATATATATAACATATATAAATAAATAAATAAACAAATAAATAAATATATATATATGGAATTTAAACCTAGCATTAACAATCATTAACCATACTTCTGGAATTTAAGGTCATTTTTGTGCCGACACAAAGGGGGGGTTCTCACGATGACTGGTCTCCTCAAGCCCAGGTAGTGCCGCGGGGATCTCCGTCCTCTCAGCGAACCTTGGGGATAGCATGGCAGGTAATGGGATTGAATGGTGGATTATGGAGCTTAATGATGGTTAATCATGATTTCATAGATGGTATCTAAACCAAAGCAATATAATGAATTAATTATGGGTTCTAATAGTTCTAATCATCATTTCATAGGGGATTTAATGATGGTTAATGGGGATACCACGAGATGATCATTGGGATAGACTGGGAGAATTGTCTGATGGACAGTAGCCTTTTTTGTCATGAACCATAAATGCTGGTGTAACCTCATGTAATCAAACATGATAAATCCCCAAGTTGAGGGAATCTTTTACACGTGAATCACGAACCTGTTCTTCATTGATCTTGGCTCTCCAGCAAATGTCCTCCGACAGGCCCCCAGTTTCTGTAGGAAATTGTAGGACATTGAGCTCAAAACATGGTGAATTGGCCATTTCCAGGCTAGTTACAAGGAGGAGACATGTTTTTATTGTTGCCGCCTCACCTGCCTTTGCATCAGGAATCGGCCTTTGCCGCCGGGTCCCAGCCGCACCTGTGAAGACTTCGTGTCACATGTTGAGTGCAAAGGCACTCGTGGCTACGATCAGTGTCTGGCCTGGTTTTTATGGTGCTGATCTGATCATGTGATTCCGGATGATGGGCAGTTTTTCAGGTTGGGATTGGCGGGGAGGATCCCCAAATTTTCAGGCAATTTTTTGCAATTTATTCATGTCAATAATAGTTGATGGAAAAAGATGAAAAATACGGGAACCCCCAAATAGATAGAACGGTGTTTCCAGGATGCTCCAGATGATCTTTTACTAATTTCCAGGCTGGCAGCTTGTCTATCTATTTTGGGGTTTCTATAGTCCAGTATGAGCCAAGCTGATGTATGATCAGTTTAGGGCGCTTTGGGTTATGCTTGAGGGCACAGTTGCTTAACCTGGAATTCAAGATTGTGGATGTTGACTCTGATGTTGCATGTTGTGCTTGGAGTAGCATGACAGAGTACCAATATTCAGGTGCATAGATCATTTGTTTCTGGTAAGTGTTCACTTATGTGTGGGTAGGCATGCTTGTAGTATACAGATTGTACATTGAATCACTGACATGCCTTCTTATATTTGCCCCCACAGTGTATCACCCATCAATGGATGTAAATGTATCACGCATCATGCGTGACAAAGTGATAAATTATGAGAAGGCCCTGGGAACGGGGGAATAGGGAAGGATGATGGCATTCACTTGTTCCTTTGTCATCATCAGCTATGTGTCAAATTGTAATTGAAAATGATTCAGATAACATCACTCTCTCTCTCTTTTTGACTTGCCACCACTAACCATTTGATCAAGATATCTACCCTTTGGTAATGTAACATAGCTTTGGAAGCCATGGCCCATTTAGTTTGACGACAAGTCCTTATTAAACACGGCACTTTCCCACAACTCAATTACCAGAGTTCGGTAAGGAGAGTTCCGCTCTTGGGATCCATGGGATCCATTGGATCCTCAGGTCATGCATCTTTCACTGCGCATATTTGACTCCGGATGTGGAGGGCCGCTGGGTGGTGACGTTGCTCATGGAAAACTCCTCAAACTCCACTGAGGTAGCCATCAGCATCTTGGCTGGGAAAGATATGTGAAGGGAATTTGGAACTGTTTGGATCCTGTATAGTACCCTCTGGTAATTGAACATAACTATGGACAATCACCGTTTATAGTGAGTTGTCCCATGAAAAATGGTGATTTTCCATAGTTATGTTAGTTTACCAGAGGGTAACGCGTTTTTTGGGTTGCACCTTTAGCTTTTCGAACATGGCAGCCATGAAAATGCCAAAGTCGGCTCCTTCTTCCGCAGAGCTATCAACTGAAACTCAGGCTCTGAGCCCACTTTGCCTTGGTCCGCTTTGGAACTCAACAAACGAAGCTTAATTGATGTTCCCAAGCTTCACTGCGACGTGATATTTATCCGGGTCCCAAAAAAGATATATATATATATATTATATAATAGAAAAAGTAAACCATCAATTCCAGCAGGGAATGACTTTTCCAATCTTTTCCATCTTTTCCCATCTTTTTCTGGGGAACCACGGTAGTTTTTCCATTGCGCCCCATGCACTCTGCCCAAGGCGACTGGGACATGCCGGCCATCCGTGTGGAGTATCCTTTGACGGTGCAGCTGAAACGCTTCGACTCCAGGGAGATGCTGCAGGACTATGCGCGTAGCGTGGCGAGATTTACCCTCTGGTTATGACTAACATAGCTATTGAAAATGGCCATAGAAATAGTGGATTTTCCCATGAAAAATGGTGGATCTTTCCATAGTTTTTTGTATGTTTACCAGAGGGTATCACTTTTTTGTTGGGAATTTCAGGATTAAAATGGAGGTACTGTACCATATAAGGGCATATTTTCTAGGGATATTCCCGAATATTCCCTTACATAGGCCTTATATAGGCCTTATATATGGTAGGTACCTCCAATTTAGGTTCCTGAAATGGCCATTGATTTGTGGTTAAAACAGTGCCATAAACCACCCATGACTGGGAATGGTAAACATACCACCTATAAAAATGGTGATGACTGGGGGATTGTTTATTGTTGTTTTAATCACATTAGTCACTAGTAAGATTTTACTCTTTTTTTTGGGGGGTGGTGGTGGTTACTATGTAAGCCGATCATTGTAGAATTATACACCATCATGTTTGAAGTTGCAGTTACGACCACGTTTGGTTCATAATTAGTATGCGACCGTCCATGAATATACACGTGTTTTTTGTGCGCGCGTGTGTGTGTGTGTGTTACGCTATTTACTAATTTTGTACACTATCTATCATTGTCCACAGTTATACACTGTAGCAGATGTTGGACGTTCTTTGAATGAATAATTTAGCATATCCGGTTTTTCCTTGGACCCATACCCACATGGCCAACACTGTAGGGTCCAGTAGAGTTCCAATCCACACAGTATCGTGAGGTTCAACATTCAAAAAACATGTGTCACTATATGTGGCGATGGATTGAGAGAGAGAGAGAGAGAGAGCGAGCGAGTGAGCGAGCGAGCGAGCGAGGGAGGGAGGGAGGGAGAGAGGGAGAGAGGGAGATAATGAGATAATGAGATCGTGAGATAATGAGATGAGATAATGAGATGAGATAATGAGATGAGATAATGAGATAATGAGATAATGATATAATGAGATAATGAGATAATGAGTTAATGAGATGAGATAGAGAGATATAGAGATAGATAGATAGATAGATAGATAGAGAGAGAGAGATAGATAGATAGATAGATAGATAATTATGGCGACGCACTTGTACTTACAACATACTTTGGAAAAATAAAAACCCACACAGCTGGGATGTTCGAAGTAGGGGATTAAAATCGGTACTTAGAACATACCCAAAACCTATACTTAGAACATTTCAAAACCTATACTTAGAACATCCCAGTGGGGAACCAATGGGAACCCCACACACACACACACACATATATATATATATGTGTGTGTGTGTGTTCGAAGTGCAAGTCCGTCAATAATTATCTATATACACTATATAATACTATACATATTTATTTATAAACTAATAGGCTAGGGGCAATCTCCAGCATCAGTCTTATATTGATACATCATACTATATATATATATGTGTGTGTGTGTTTTCCCAGCCAGTTCCACACATTTCCACAGCACAGTTCGCAATGTGGGTTTCCACAGCACAGTTTTCCGTAGTATAAACGAGGCATCTCCAAAACATTCAAAATTATATATATATATAATCCACTTTAGTTCATTTTAGTATTGAAACCTATGCTTTTTGACTACTCCCTGTAGGAAACCCACAAATTACTAGAGACCTTTCCCATTGCAGCAAAGACTGCTTGGGATATTGTTCCCGAAGAAAAGGTATATAATGCTTTTCTGCAGCAGTGAGGGGAGAAAGTGTTCTAAGTATGGTGTTCACCAAGGTATTTGTGTATATATGCAGATTTACCATGATTTACCAAAGTAAATGGAAATGTTCCAAGTATATATTTTAATGTTTTAAGTATGCAAAAATCAAAGGATATGTTCTAAGTATATGTTTTTTTTTGATGTTCTTAGTGGGTACTTAGAAATATGTTGATGTTCTAAGTATAGGGTATTTTAATGTTCTAAGAAAAGGTTCAGATTTTTTGGAAAATGATATTCTAAGTATATGCCCGTCGCTATAGAGAGATAGATAAATAGATAGATAGATAGATAGATAGATATATATATATATTATATAGAGATAGGTAGATGATTACATCAGGAAACAAATCTGCTGCTTCCCATAGGCCTCCCGATTTGTTTGGACAACCCGTCGTTTTGAACATCTTCGAGGTCAGTGGACCGTATCGCACCACCGCGGCTTGAGCGTGCCTCAGCTGTTGGGTAGATATATTTACCAGTAATTAATCCGGATTTGCTGGGAATGACACAGGGTTTGAACTCTGCTCAAGTAAGAGGATATAATATATATATGTATATATATATATGATTAATTCCCCACATTGACGTGTGGGGTTTTTGTTTTTAGTTCTGTATCCGCTCCTCGTCGTCCTCCTTCCCGTCCTCCCTCTCTCCCTCACTCACTCACTCACACACACTCACTCACACTCACTCA
>Ga0126342_10000955_pt1 | contig 37150 bp, 31 predicted proteins | sample Cyp1metagenome_FD_92528 | JGI IMG/M metagenome (GOLD analysis project Ga0126342, IMG submission 92528) | Coral microbial communities from Lord Howe Island, Old Settlement Bay, Australia - Cyphastrea 1 metagenome | ecosystem: Host-associated > Invertebrates > Cnidaria > Coral ... | reverse complement strand
GGTGGGTGAAATCCCCATCGAAATCACCATAAAATCAGCATGAATTGGTGGTTAAATCTCCATCGAAATCACCATAAAATCCAGCAATTGGTGGGTGAAATCCCCATCGAAATCACCATAAAAGTCAGGTGGATGCCGTCCTGGCACGGATGGACCAGCTGATGCACCTGGTATCTGTGGCCACCAGCGAGGAGGATAAGCAGTCCAGGTGAGGAAAGCTGTTGGGAACTCGTTTTTAATGGGATGATAAGTTGTGATTCCATGGGGATTGAAGCAACCAAAATGGTGATTTGTAGGGATTTAGCCAACTCAAATGGTGATTTAATGGGCAGTTCCGATTTTTTTTGGGAACTTTGGAAAGCTAAGGGGTTGAGATGGTCATCTGAGGGGTTCGGGATAAACCACGCTGTTTTCATGGAGATTTAGCCAAAAAAATGGTGAGTTGATGGTGAGTTGACGGTGATTTAGTGGGATATAACATGTGGTATGCATGGCATTTATCAATCTTTAACATGGGATGTAAGAATGGGATTTCTTGATGAGATGATAAATCATGAATTATCCATCGATATGGGGATATATGAATGGGATTTAATGACATATTAATGGGATTTTATGGGATACCATATATGATCTATGGGTGTTTGTCCGCACTTTTTTTTGCAGTTTTGAGAGATGGGTGTATCTGAAAATGGTTTTAGGTCCAAATGGCAATTCTGAGGATTATGATGGTTAATGGATTTAGGGGTATATACCCCATTCTCAGACAAACCATTTCTTTAATCACATGTATACATAAGAGTAATTAGGTGCAGACATAGCCTACGCCTAAATCAGGCTTCGTCGCAAGTAAAACTTTGAGATATGATTAACTATGGCTGTGACATATGGCTAGGCTATATGGTTAGTTATAAAAGCCAACTTTATTTCTATATGTACCATGGTAAAACTTAGATCGACCCATTGACTGGGGGATGGTCATCAATCCATTTTCATGGGGCTTATGTTTTTGTATGCAAACCAATTTCGAGGTATGGGTAGTCATGGCTTCATGATTGCATGTTTGGAACTTCAGTGATTGCAATAAAGATATAAGTTTTGATCCTTCACCCATGTTACTGTTGGTAACTATATGCGCCGAGTTCTTGGGGTGAGCTATGATGTTCTGCTTGTGTCTCAAAAATATCATTCTTGAAGATTGTATGATGATCAGCAATGACAATGACCAATTTTGACCAGGAACTTTGTTCCACCGAAGCTTTCTGTCCCCAATTACTGATTTTCAATTGGTACATTTTGAGACTTATACCCTCTGGTAATTTAACATAGCTATGGAAAATGGCCCAGTTAGTTCGTTGGTTTACCTATTAAAAGTGGTGATTTTCAATAGGTATGAACACGTTTACCTCTTAGGTATGCTTTCAACTTACCACTTTGCAGGTTTTCCAATGGTTTTCCAATGGTTTTCCTATGGTTTTCCAATGGTTTTCCAATGGTTTTCCTATGGTTCCAATGGTTTTCCAATGGTTTTCCAATGGTTTTCCAATGGTTTTCCAATGGTTTCCTATGGTTTTCCCATGGTTTTCCAATGGTTTTCCTATGGGTTTTCCAATGGTTTTCCTATGGTTTTCCAATGGTTTTCCTATGGATGTTGCCGGGTACTGAATCCGGTGCCAGGCAACGATTTTCCCGGATTTGCCGAGAGTCCATGGACAAGTTGTGGAACGATCTTCCGCAAGGCGGCGTAAATCGCTGGATTTTTTGAATGGAACATGGCCGAAATTTGCAGTACATAAGATATATAAAGTATATATCTCCACAATGATATATAAAGTATATATCTTTATAGTCTTTATATACATGAATATGTCCACTTTCCGGTAAAGATATATATATACACACAATACAATACACACACACATATATATATAGACTATCCACATATCAATATATCTCTATACATATATATGTATATACATAATACATGACCTGGAGCACTTAGCACTTCCCCCTTCCAAGGGATTCCATGATTGCCAGGTATCGTGAGTCAACTCAATGCGATGGAAACTGGCGAGGAAGCCAGCGGTAGCGAGATATGGGAGCCCAGACGTGTCGGGGCCCCCTTGGGGCCCCACGGGTCCATCTGACCAGTAGTTGGTGTCAGTTATGGATGTTCATCCTATTTCATCCTCCTGAAATATGATACATAAATGAATAGATGGATGGATGGATGGATGGATGGATGGATGGATGGATGGATAGAGTTAGTTAGTTAGTTAGTTAGATAGATAGATAGATAGATAGATAAATCAATAAGTTACAGTAAATAAACAAACAAACAAATAAATAAGTAAGTAAATAAATAAATAAATATATGTATATATATATATGGTATATAAATATGGTATTGTATATAATGTGTTGTAGGTTTTGACTTTTGAAACCATTCCCATTTGAAAGATTCAGTGATCTGTGAAGTTCTTGTCCTCGTAGCCTTGCCGGTCTGGGCTTTTGAATACGTGCATGGTGTTTTCCATCCCTACTTATCGGAAACCACCAGACCTGACGCAGATTCTTCTGATATGTGAAGTTCATGACCAACATCAATGTTTCCAACAAAAACTTAGCCCACCAACCAGCTACATGACATATCTACCTACCTATCTACCTATCTATCAATCTCTTATCAATCAATCCATCAATCTATCTACCTATCTCTCTCTCTCTCTACATATGTCTATAGCTGAATATCTATATATATATATATTCATATATGCGCACATACCTGAGGTTTACAGTTATTATACTGCAGCTATGTAGGCCCTCTTCAGATTCATGTAGACCTGCCTGGTCTCATTGAGGCTGAGCACAAGACAGCCAAACACAGTAGTGAGGACGGGATTTCATGATACATTCTCTTCTGTTTCTACGTGACAGGGGGGGAAATCATTATCGCTTGGCATGCTTAGCGGTTTCATTGTTTTTTTTTTACGTTTCACATGATGAAATTGCATGATGAAGCCATGTGATTTGTCATTCTTGTCCCATGAAGATCGTCCAGTCCTGCCAGTGCCAGGGAGAAGAAGTGGTGAAACTTGCTCGATTGGTCTTCTTGCAGTCCATGCAGCTGGAGGCGGAGCAAAAATTGGATGCCCAAAGGTTGCCTTTTCGAAGAGATATTGGAAGAAACTTGAACAAACTGATTAGATCATCTATGGATGATTCAACTATGAAAAAAATGGGGATACGATAACCAACAATCGAGAGGCTTGGATTATTGACATCAACCATTCATCATCAACCATTCATCATCAACCCAGCTGTTGCAGGTCAAAGGGCAGCGGGCGTTTGCTGCTGAACTTCAATGCAAGGAGCTGGAAAATTCGGCAACTGCAGGGTTTCATGGTTCTTAAATTATTCTTGACGCAGGTACACGTATGCATATTGCAACATATATATATATATGTATACCTATACATATAGATATATACATACACCTATTGGCATATTTGTGTATATATAAATATATTTACATACCTATATACACATGCGTTTTTTCTAGAGTGTCCTAGTATAATATACCATAGTCATTGCAGCTCCCGTAGATCCCGGTTCAGAATTCTTCGGCTGACCATGGCTGACCTGTCAGGCCATGAAGGACCGTGCGCTAACAGCTGAAAGCTATTTGTCCTCTTTGGAGAACGAATTGCAGATCCACAAGGAACTGGTGCCTTGGTGGAAAACCCATGGAAAATCAGCAAGAGACTCTGAGATGGAACAAATGCTGAATGAAGTGATATTATTTTATTTTTTCCATTTTGTAGGTCTTTACTCCATTACTTGACCTGAAAAAATCTGATTCTGCTGATGATCGAGGTTGAAGAGCTACAGGTGGAGAAGAGGAGATCCTCCATCTATTAGAAGAATGATTGCTTTGTTGGCCATGTATGGATGATGCTTGATGCATGTGGTATCCCCTGTTATTGCCAAACCAAACCATGTTTTCCATGTTTTTTGGGCTTCAATGGTCAGGAGTTTGGTCCTGGAGAATGCGATGCTGGGAGCTCGTGGTCTAGAAATCTTCCACCAACGCAAGCAACCAAAGCCCAAGGCCCGGGGAAACATGGGAAACCAAAAAATCGCTGTCATGATTTCTAAGGACCCACAAATCTCCAAGTCAGGTAAGTCAGGAATCTGGCAAAACAGATTCCCCTGATTTTTGTCCGATGCGTCAGCTGGAATCTGGATTTTAAAAAATTGATCCCAACATGTCTCCAGTTTTTTTTTCCCTCAACTACCCTCTGGTAATTTAACGTAGCTATTGAAAATGGCAATTTATAGTGGATATTCCCATGAAAAATGGTGATTTTCCATAGCTATGTTAAATTACCAGTGGTTAACTCGTGGTTTGTGAAGCACCTTACATTACCAGGAAATGGGCGCCGAGAAACTTCATCGTGAAGCCTCTGAACTCCTCCAGAAGCTTAGACACTTGGACCAGTGCGGATCCCGCAAAGGAAAAGCCATTGGGAAAGCCATGGAAAAGCTGCCTAACATGGTTTACCCGTATGGTTTACCAAACATATGTTGTAAATGTCCTTAAATGTCCTTGATATCATCTGAATTCTATCAGACATGGGTTGTATATATTTGCCATCCCAACTTGCAGTTTTTTTTTCATCTTTGTGTTTATTGGCTTTCCACTAGAATCACGTGTCCTAAAATGTCCCACACAGGGGTGGGTTGTTCACATGCTAAAACCACAAGAAATATCCAACACAGGGGGATTACAACATGTTCCAAGAATGGCTGGTGCTTTGAACCCCAAGTTGTTGAAAAACCGATCTCCTGGCGACGGACCCAAGGTCGCACTGCACCTTCAAAGCCTCGTGACTCGCTGAAATCTCGAAGTGGGACCCTGGGAGGATGGTTCGTGAGATGTTCAATGTGACATTTTCCATCCATTTTCCATACATTTCGCGTGCATGCCAGGCAAAGAGCAGAGTCATGTTTTGGAAGGTGATCAAACTCAAGGGGAAGCTATCCTTGTTGATGATTGAGCACCTAGATGTATGTGATGGTTGATATCCCAACAACGCCAATCTGCCACATTTAACCATATTTAACTCTTAAATATACCATCAAAAAGGGGAACTTCCATGGATTTCCCATCATTTTCCATGGGAATTTCCATGGATTCTCCAGCCATGGATCGGTTGAAGCCTCGCGGATGCTCAGGCGCCAGCATTCTGCGCACTGTTTCTCCGCAAGCCAAGGAGGAGATGGGGAGGCTTCACTGGGTATCAAGTAACGAAATATCTTCATTATGTGTAGTATGCATATATAGAGACACATATATATATATATATGTATATGTATATACATATGCATATAATTGTACAAATACACACGCGTAAATATGTAACACACAAACACACACACACGTGTAGCATATACTGTGTATATATCTATATGCATACTATATATATATCAAAAGAGAGAATGTATATATATATATGTATATATATATGAATATATCTATATTTACATAAATAAGTGAGCATCGTGGGAATAGAATTATGATAAAAGGGAATGGCCAGCGGAGTACAACCAAGATTGGGTTGGTGGTTTCGAAAATGGTCTTTCAATGTCTTTCATTGTCCAGTCAGCAAATTCAAATGGGATGGTGAAATAAAATGTTTTGGATTGCTTTCCGCAGTCTTAACCACCAGTCAGTTGTTCAGATTTCTGATCATATCATGTTTGATGTCTTTTTGGGATTCCAGTGGCTTGTTGCCTCCAGGAGCCTGCTCCCAGTGGACATGTGCAACTTGGCCATGTGACACAACCGATTTTCACCAGCCGCAACCATCCGCAGATTTTCAGCAGCTTCCGTGGCCGCAGGCAGTGCTGTGATTCTCGATGTCTCTGAGGAAATTCGGCGTGCCACGCGGCAGTCGCATGGTGCAGATTCCTTCGGTTCCTTTGGTTCCTTCCGCTGCAGGCGGTGGCCAAACAAGGGGAGATTTCATTTCCATGCCTTTCCTGTTAGTGAACAACTGCTTTTCATTGCATCCCACGTTTTTCCCTGTTGGTTCCTGACTTTTTGGCGATCCAATCTGCTTTCAGAAGGGCCATGATGGACATCCCTCAGGGCTCTCAGGGGCCCCTATGACTCGGCGACACACGCTCTGCGGGCAAATTCAGGCTGGAGTGTGTTTGCCGCCGTGCAACTGGATGTGTTTGTTGTGCATGGGTGGGCGCGGTCAATCGGTCAATCATTATCAAATTTATCAAAGACTTTGCGCTCAATCATCAGCAAACCTATCAATTTCTGCTGTGAAGGCCTTGGCATACTTCAGTCCATGGCAGAATCCATCAGCATTTGTTCACTCTCTGGTCCGAGATAAGGGTTCAATGCCAAATCTCAATATATCAAGTTATATACATCTCAGCTGATTGTTTCCATCAACTATGTTTGAGTTTCTCTAATTTTGATGTTCCTTTGGTGAAACTACTCCACTTTCACCAATCTGATTTCCAGGCACCAGGAGCATGGTCGGCACCAGAGCCCCGTCCGTTCCCCAGTTGGGGTGGGAGATGGTGGAACATGGGAGCCGTTGGAGCCCCATCCCAGGGGTTTTCTCAACGTTCACATCATGTTTTTCCATCATAAAATCACATCATTTTCACCATCAAACTATGGTTAATGATGGTTTTAAAAACATGTTGGGATATCTGTCATTTTGAGACAAACCTATACTGCCTATGCCTGTAATCCGAGTCCTTCGTAGCAACATGTCTCCGCACGAATCAGGTCCATCTTACCCCGGTGTTTGGGTGCCATCTGCACCTCGATCGAACTTCAGGCGGGACATCGTTGATGTCAGATATAAATTGATATACCAACTGTTTATATAAACCGTCTTTTCCTATACTAGTCATTGAGTCATACTTCTTGGGATTGAACTTGATTCAACTGACACATTTTCGTGTCCCGAGCGGACAGCTCAACCCTCTCAACCCTCTCTTCCAGGCTCTCAGCGACATGGCCGGCACCGGCGACAATTCCAGTGGTTCCAGTGGTTCCAGTGGTTCCGCGGACAATTCCGGCGCGGTCCGTGGGATATCCTGGAGATGGGTGTAATGTCCCATCCTTCTAAACCAATTAGTCAAGGGGATGTTGTCACCCCCATGCTTAAGCCGCGCCCAGCTGACGTCTCTCGAAACACACTGGCCTCATTGGAACGTGGAAGTTTCAGTTCTGAGCTGAGCACTGGTTGACATCAGTTGACCCTGTTGGTTTGTGGTACAAATTTAGTACCCCGACGCTATCAGCTGGTTAGTTGCATCGAATATGTGTTCATTTCGCATTGGATTCTGCAGGGTATTCTGCAACCAGCAGTCTGCCCGCACTGATCCAGTGTGGCGCAGAGACACGGCACAACTCTCGGCTGAATCGGCCCGCACTGGGCTTGACAAAGCTAGCCGATGATCTAGGGTTGCTCCAACTCATCAACTAATTTTATAGGTGAATGAAGCCATGAACATTTTACCAGCCATCCGGGGTTCTGGGATCAACCCTGATTATTGAACCTGCCTTGGTCAGTCACGGGGCTGGCAAAAACCTTGCCGGGTGTCAATCACCTGGGAGGACATGCCTTGAGAAATGGGCACTGAAGAAATCATAAGAAATCTCCAGTTCATCACTTGTGCTTTGTGGATAAATTCAAGCATGTTGGTCAGTACATGATGTCAGTTGTTTTTTTTTTTCAAAAATACATAACTAATACTAAATACATAGAACATATTTGCATATACATACACACACACACATCATATACATATACATATACATGATTATACATGTACATATACATATACATATACATGATTATACATGTACATATACATATACATACACATATGACATATGACATATGACATATGACATATGACATATGACATATGACATATGACATATGAATATACATATACAATATAACAAATAAATAGATAGATCAATAAATACACACACACACGCACACACATACATACATACATACATACATACATACATACATACATACATACATACATACATACATACATATATATATATGTCATGTCCATGCTTGGTATGTGTATGTACCGGTGGTAGTTTTGCTTGCCGAAGCTCACCGTGGTGGGCGCCACGTTGCCAGCGGCAACACTGCCATCGTCCAGATGAACAGAGGGAGATACCAGAGATACATGAGCATCATTGATAAGTACAAGTTTTTTTTTGGGGTTGGTTTGCCCAATGCCGAATTTTTTGAGGCCGAATTTTCCAACGCTTTGCTGGTTAGTGGTCCGATCTCCATCTCCCACTGTCCCACCTTAGATTTATCCCTTCTCCCAAAGGAGATGGGTTCGACGCACCCCGTCCGTGCACGGGAAACTTCGACACCTAGCCTTGCGTTCCGAGCACCTTTTTTTGGGACCAGTGCTTCCCTGTGAAAAAGCGCATCTCTTTGGGCGGTGGGAAAGGGTGGTGATATCCATGTTAAACCTTGTTATCATACCATATTTGGATATATTTGGCTGGCTGGATGGACATCCATTTGCAAACTATTTGATGTTGACCAGGGCGCAAGAGTGGCACCGCCAGCGTACATGACAGGTCAAGAAGCTTCACTCTAAAGCTTGGGAGGCGACGCCAGATGCAGAGCAGCATATTCCCTTTTTGTGTTGGAATATTGGTGGTTTTCTAAAATGGGGGACCTTCAAATCATGGGTCTCACGACTAAAATGGTCAAATTTTGATAATTTTGGATGATTTGGGGTACCCCCATTTTAGGACACCTCTACTGGGGGACGCCCAACTATTTTGCAGTTCTAATCGAGCCCATGATTGTAAACCATCGGCTGGAATGAGGTTCCAAATTTTGGCACCATCCATTCGTTCCGGCGAAATGTTTCGCCGGTTCAATTTCTTCCCATCTGATCAGTTCCCCAAAGAGCGATTTCCTCATGGGGTTGATTTGTGGAACGTGGAAATCGTTGAAACATGTTGAAACCACGGATTTTCAATAACTTGAATACCTGAAAGTGATTTTATTAGAGTTAAGAATTAGAGTGATTTCGAAGAATTTGTTTTTTGAACTACTCTACCGTAACAAGCGGAAGAATGTCCTCCCCTTTCCCGAGACTTGGGCCTCGGCGGTCCGAAAGGCGCATGTCCGCAGCCAGCGCTGGAGGGCCGCGCGAGCGGCGCGGCAGGTTGGGGCCCATGTTCTTCACAGCCGGTGGAAATGGGGAAACCAATGATAACCAATGGGTTGGTTTGAGGGAACATCTGCAGGAATAAAATAGTTTGTTTTTTTAACCAGGAACATGGCAAATTTGATCTCAATTTCTCACTTTTGGTGCCCAATCTTATGATTTGGTGATTCGGTAAATGACCAAAAATCCCCCGAGTTTAAAACATCCGGCAATTTTCAGGCCCTTGAACTCTGCTGCAGGGTGCCAGGCCGGAAAGTATATGGGAAAATGATGAACATGATGATCGATCCATCACATTTTTGGGGACCCTATGTTCAGACAAAACCATAGGATTCGCAGCCCTACTTGGTAGAATCATGTGCGCTTTGTGCCTCAGAACAAGGCAGGCAAAGGTGTAGGAATAGTTTTCCATCACAGTTGGACCTTGGCGAAAACCATCCGCCAAGAAAAGTCTCTACTGACTGATGATCCCAAATGACTGTAATTGACTCGTATTTTTCACATGATACATGGGCTGTCCATGATTTGACGCTAGGCCTCGACGCCTTGCTTCACGCAGGGCTTTGGTACGTCCTAGGCAGCGGTCTCGTCGGTCTCGTCGGTCTCGTGTCATGGATGTCCCAGATCCTTGCAGGCTGAATGCATCACCATTGGACCATTGGATTGACATGTTGTTAGCAGCATCCCAGCATCCTGCAGGCGCTTCGAGACGGAGTTCCAAATCACGGGGCTGTTTGCAGCGAAGTCTCAAGATCCTGCAGGGCAGCTGCCTCAGGGATCTCAGGGACCCCCAAAACGAAGAGACTATGAACAGATCAAATAATCCTAAAGCATGGTTTCTAGTGGGGTGATACATGATGATCTTGGGTTGGTTTGAAATGTGGTTTGAATTTCAAGCTTCCAATGAACTGCATCCCCCAACAGCCAAGGGATGAGACCAGCCAAATCGTGTCGCTCATCCCTGGAGGTGGAAAGGGCAACCACAGCTCCCTACTGCGCATGCAGGTGGGAAGTACCTGGTGTGGAAGCCTGCAACTGGGGTTCCACCGGTACTTTTGGAAGATGCAATTTCTCATAGCCGCCATAGCCCAAAGGCTTGTTCACAAGTAGCCTTTCGTTCCCATACCTTTGCAGGTCGCATTGCTGCTGTTGGCATTGCCGCACTTTTAGGTCCAAGTTGATAGTAGGATTAGTGATTAGTGATGGACGCGGTGCCATCCATTTGAACTTCTTTTCCATGGCTCCAGAAGCATCTCCCGCCTGTGCTGCGATTCTTGTCACAGGTGCCGGCTCTGATGATGTGAACGGGCTTTATGTCCCAACGGGCCGGAAGTGGCACGAGGCGGAGATCTTTGAGAATGACAAACTCTGCATGCTCTCGAGGGAGCCTCACAAGAGCCAGAAGACTGGTCTCACCTCATATGGCTGGATATTGGGGCAGGACCGAAAGCCCATGTATGCGGTGCAATCTGAGGAGATTTTGCCCCCCAAATCTGGCTGGAAAAAGTTTACAGGCCAAGTGCCCATCCCAGCTGTGGATCCATCAGATTCACTGAAGGCTGCTGCCGAAACTGCAGCCCTTGCCTTCAAAGACCAAGGTAATGCCCTGTTCACAGCTCGCTCCTACAAGGAAGCTGCCACCAAATGGTCCAGGGCATTGAGCACCTTGGAGAAATATTGCAGTGATAGCCAGGTGCGGGCCACTCTCTATGCCAACCGGGCGGAGTCCAACATCCGAATGGAGCGTTGGGAAGAGGCACTCTTGGACTGTGAAGCGGCTCTGGTGACAAAGCCAAGTCACGACAAGGCCTTGCTGAGAGCTGCTGTGGCCTTGCGAGGCCTCAAGCGGTCTCTCGATTTCAGATTCATCGAATGTTGTTCAAGCCCAAGGAAGATGGATTGAACTCACAGTCTTTTCAAGGTTCACTTTTTGGTTCAGATGTAATAAGCCATACCCAAGCTCCGAGAAACTGATAGAATTTTGTGGTTATGGCATTGGCTTTAAGTGGTCAATACTCCCCAGCCAGGACCCAGCTCCAAAGAAAACCTCCTCGAGTAGGCAATTTCTTTACATTGTACTTTCTATACACATAATTTAGATGTACCATTTCCAGATGAGTTCCCAATTTCTGGGAAAATTCACCAAATTTTCACCCACCAGCCGTGGCGCCGTGGTGCCCGGTGGTGCCCAGGTACGGTGATGCCATCGGCATGGTCCAGCGATGCTTAGAGCTGGAGCCCAGCCACTACGACGCCAAGATGCTGATGCAGGACCTGGACCGACTAGTGACATCCGAACAGCCCTCAGGCCATGGGGCCATGGGGTCATGGTGAATGGTCATGACTGGTGATGAAACGATGGGACCATGGTGGACCATGGTGATGACTGGTGACTGGTGATGACTGGTGATTCTTCTTCTGGTTGTTATATGTTTCTGATGTTTTTGAAAAGTTAAAATGATATTATGATATATTATGATGATGACGGCTGTTTTGATTGATTATCGTGATATATCATGATATATCATGATCATGTTTTCTATATTTTTCTGTTGTTTCCTCGTTTTGGAGGTCGTCCTGCGGCGTCGAAACCGCAGAGGCTCCGGGGAGATGCCAATCTCAGCAGTATTCCTCGAGATGCACGGGACTGGGTCAACCTTGGGCAGTTCTATAGTCAGATTTAATACAAAGTTGTTTACGGGTTAAAACCTTTGACTATTAAATGTTTAAACCTTATTTAATACAAAGTTGTAAGTTATAGTCATTTCTTATCAATAACTTATTGACTATTTGATGTAAAATGATGTATCTTCATTATTCTTCAGATTCTTCATTTTTTTTGTGGCCATTGAGGATGTAACAAAACGCTAAACAACTTATTTTGGAGCAACTATTTTTTGTGGCAGGGTTCTAAGATTTGACCATCAGGACATGAACCACCAGAAAGGTCTGGAAGCTTTTGAGGGCTACAGTCAGATGCGGGAAAACTCCACTGAAGAAGTGCCCATCTCAGATCTTCCATACCACAAGATGGGTTTACCCCAAGAGCAGTTGGACTTGATGGACAGCTTCTTCCGTGAGTTGAGGGCAAACAAGAAGCAACAAGCCAAGTCGCAGAGACAAGAGCTGGCTGAGTATGAACTGGTGAAAAATGAGTATCGCGAAAGGGCTTTAGAAGACCAAGCTTTGGGCAGGGCTCCCACTCCCATGCTTGAATCCTACGAGGAAGCACCCGCGCTGAAGGATGATGAGCTGCCTTTGACTCTGACAGCTCCCAAGAAACCGGTTGAGACAGACAACATCCAGATATCCGCGGATGAAAAGAAGGAAATTGACGATTTGTTTGCCAATTTCAAGCCCAAGGCCTCCAAAAGTCTAGGACCTTCGGGGCGCCGAAGCCGGTTTCAGCAAATCATCCATGAAGAAGAGGAAGAAGCCAGCGTAGCTGAGATCCGGGCAATGGAGGAGCTCAAGAAGTTGCAAAGGACCAGAAGAGGAGAACCTACCCGATTTGAACAGGCAGCCGGGGAGCTATACTGTTGGTGGTCCCTTCCAGCCGGGATTTCAGCCAAGGACATCAAGGTCTCTGGCTCGGGTGGCGAATGGCTCACGGTGTCCGTAAGAGATGTTCCAATTTTCGACCGACAGCTCTTCCACCAGATCAAGGGGGACGACATCATTTGGTCCTTGGACGCCGGTGAGTTATCCCTCACCTTGACCAAGCGCGAGCGCAGCAAGCTTTGGGATCAGCTGGGCTCCGTGAGCGAGATGCAACGAGACGCCAGTGGCAAGGTGATCCCTTCCACCATCCCGGAGCCCATGTCGATCAATGATCGCTTGGCGAAGTTCCGGCAGATGGTGACGGGAGATGATGGTGAGGAACCGCGCTATGAAGATCTCAACGACCAAAGCAAACAGCTGGTGGATGCGATGCGCCGCTTCGAACATGCCCGTGCCACGGGGGATCACAATGCGCTGGCCTTGGCGGAACATGACTTGGAGGAGCTGGGCCGAGTTGTGGTTTGAGGATCGCAGCGACCTAGCGACCCACCTTTTTTCGCTTGGCAGATGGCAAGTGATGTCGAAAAAGCTTAGATCTGCTGCACGCAAGGTGCTGTTTCCATCGTGGTTTCCAATCGTTGCTAATAGTATATAATATAACTATTCAGCACATCTCCCGATTTTTCTTGATCCATTGGTGCATTGCTTTAACCTGTTCAGCAGTTCGACCAGCGCCAGGCAGAAGTACAACTGCGGCTGAAAAGTTACGCGGCTGCCTTCGGAAGTTTCCGTGAACTGGTCACTCGCCACGCACATCTTCAGCTGGATGACAGAGGCGGAAAACCCTTGAGTTGGGAAATAGTGAGTACATAGCGTTTGGATTTCCCAGGTGATGGCACGCAAAAGGCTAAGATAGGAATAGACTTATGATGATTGATGTAACTTTGCTGATCCATGGGTTTGAATGGATGTGAAAAATACCAGTTTCATCCAATGTTTGCATTTTTTCCAAGGCAAACCGAATGTTGGTCGTTTGGTCGGCGTCGGCCTTCGGCGGGTTTCTTGAGGCCTCCATGAAGAAAGACGAAGAGGCCACTCCCGATCAGATCCCAACAGCAATCCAGTCGTGAAGAAGATGTCATCATGGGACAGAATCATTGATCGTTGACATCGCCTGAGATATTCCGGTAATATTCCATGCAATTCCATAGGTGCATGTGGGTTGGAAGTGGCATGACATAAAAAGTTCTGTGGTCATTCCCCGAGCATACAGATTTGGTGGTGAAATGATGTGATATCAGCATTAGAAACTGAACAACATTGGGGTCGACTGAACATAGGGCACCCTAAAGTCCGTTGGTTTATCATGTTTCTCATCCATCATTTCAAGATATTTCAAGTATGGCCTGACATGTATCCATTTGGGAGGTAAATTCTCCATCAGACAGACCCAGTTGGACTGGACGTTGCTTCCAGCTTTTCACCCCTGGCAAGGAGCTCTATGTGTCGCCTTTCCGCCTGCGTCAGGGCCCCCCGGTTCGGCTGGCAGCATTGCACCTGATGAAACTACTCCTTTGCAGCCTGGAAAGACTCGGTTGTTGGGTAAGGCCATGATTTGGCACTTCTAGAGAAGATGGTGGGCCACCAAGCTGTTTTGGTGGAACCTAGTGACCTAGTGTGAAGAACTGATGCTTAAAATCATCAATTTGTGATGCAGGTGAAGCCACTCCATTTTCTTGCAAAAAGGACTTTTTGTGAATCAACATGTACCAAGTCATGTACCATATGGAGCTCACAAGCCACCAATGGTCGATCCTTGGGGCTTGAGGCCCTGGGAAGGCTTGATGGCAGTCCTGCCGCCCTGCGCCAAGTGTCTTCGGCTCAGATGAGGTCCTAAGAATCTTGGTGTTGGATTTGGATTTTGGATCAACTTGGATTCTAGATCATCATCTTTGTATATCTGGTCCAATCTTCTGCTTTTCCTATTCATCATACATGGCAGGAGATGCATACTCCCGTGCCTTCCAGGCTCACACTTCTGGAAGAGGAGGATACGGCGGAGCCCTGGTGTGTCGCTGCCTGATTTGGCTGGGTCCCAAAAGTCGACTGCAGCTGACCATCGACATCCATCGACCGAGGTTCGTTTCAAGGACCTGCCGGTCGAGGTCAGGTGCAAGCTGCGAGAGGGGCGCTATGAAGCTTGCTGGCACATGCTCCAAGCAACTTTTGGGGAATTGGGATGAAATGGGGATGAGGACACTTGGGCATTTATGCACACAGTTGGAGAGTCTAAGGTCTAAGGTAAGGATTTCAAGTTTCTATCGTCAATTGGCAATCCACCTCGTTTCAATCATTTCAAGCGGCTGAGGACGGCTGGTCTTCAGTAGCTGCCCCAGCCATGCGCACCATTGACTCACCATGGTCTCTTGACTCTTCATTGAGGTCTGTCCCTACCCAGCAGATCGGGAACGCCTCTGGGAAGCCAAGGCTGGGCCTCCTCCAAGGGTTGGACTATGTCTAGTGACTTAGTGCGGTGCTGCAGGATCCCCTGAGGCTGGAGAACCCCTGGCACTCGTGCGTGGAGGCCCTACGGGTGGCAAGTCATCTGGTGATTTGCGGTGGATTTTCCATCTCTACCTGGATGCCGACTCACTGAACAAATTTGAACCCCCCCAATCAGTCATATCTTCGATCGCCAGGAGTTCCGGGCCAAAGGTTTGGTTGTCATCGATCACTTCTTCAGCCTCGAAGGTCTGGCTGAACTGCGCTGATCTCAGGGACCCAATGCCAATACCCTCTGGTAATTCAGCAGTTTTGCGATGGAAACTTGCCAATTTATAGATGACTGACTTATTAAAACTTATGATTCTTCATAGTGATGCTAAATTTCCGCAGGTGGGGTGCAAGGTGACACAAGGCTTCCCAGACCTGGAGGTAGCAGTTGATATACTGGGCCATACTGGGCCATACTGGGCCATACTGGGCCATACTGGGCCCTCCCAAGGGTAATACTGGGCCCTCCCAAGGTGGACGTATGCCTTGGAGGCACCATGTTTCCGTTCACTGCGTCCTGGATATCTGGGTGCCTTTCCAGCCGATGGCTGTGCTGCTTGGCACCATTCTTGGGGGAATTTGGTGGGGATGGGACCAGTTGGTGCAAACTTGGGGTTATGTTATTGTGTATCCATCATTGGCCCGGATTTGAAAGGAATATTTATACAGTCAGATCCGGCCCTTCTGACACTTGGAAAATCCCTTGGGACCCCTTCGGCTGTGACCATTTTTCGATTCGCGCTTCACCTTAGGTACATCCCATCATCCGCAGGGTAGCTGAAAGTCTGGAAGAGAAAATGTGAGCGGCTCAGCTGCTGAGCTTGGTGTCTGAAGCTCTGCAAGTCGGCAGAAAAATGCAGACTCAGGCCCGCTGTTTTGGAGAGACATCATTTGACAAGGCACGTGAAGATGGATTCTCCACACTCCAAAGTCTCCAAATTCCAGTCTTTGCCCATGATACTTGTAGCACATCCCTGCCACTGGATTTTGATGGTTGGCGTGAGTCACCCTGTGAGTTCGAGGTGGTGGCTGTTCAAATACTTCTCCTGTGGGTCACAGCCTTGATGTTTTCATCAGCGTCCTGGCTCGGCATACTTCACCTGGGCAGAATCAGGTCCAGCGGCATTGGAATCCATGCGGACGTCAGGTGCTAAGTGCATCTGAGTGCGCTGATCTCTGAAGCTATTGACCCATGAGTGGCTCATGCGGCTCATGAGCTTGATGAGCTTGGTGCATGTGCCCTAAACTCCGACTGATGGGACATGGGACACCAAGGATGCTGCGGTGAATGTGAATATTTGGCTCACTCCAGATCAAGCTTGCCGCAGAGGCGGTGGCCTTGATATCTATAGGTCCAGTCCTCACAGACGTCAAAGACCCTCGGAAAATGGTGGAGTGACTTGGAGTGACTTCAGTGCGAAACCAGGTCCGTACCTCCTCCTGGTTCATGGACTGGGGACCACAATCGCGTACCTGCCTCGGGTCTTGTGAGATTTGTGAGATTTGTGAGATTTGTGAGATTCAATGATATTCGGACCTTGGGAACCGCAAAATCCAATGGCTCCTCGTCCTTTTCCCCATCGAAATCGCAATTTTGGCGGCCTACGGCATTTCTGTTCCAAATTTTGGTGGTTTCCTAATGTCGAGGATCCTCAATAGCTGGATGGTTGATAATGATGGTTAAAAAAATTCGGAACATCCTTTCTTGAAAAAAGGATGATTCGGGGGTACCCCCATTTCTGGAGAAACCCATTTATAAATTATAAATACACACAAAAGATCGCCATTTCCATCTTGGTGCCTCCAAGGTATCTGGTAGCCAGGGTCCCAAGATGTGATGTGAACTTCCAGCCACCTGTTGAGTGCCGTGCCGGTCACTGAGATGATATGGACGGATGGCGCCAGGTGATGGCCCTCAGATTGCTGGAAGATCCATGAAGTTAGTACAAGTTTAGTACAAGGTGGTTGGCCACTGGGCTACCTCCCTATAATATCCTATTACATTTTTTATTTTTCCATATATTGGGAATAATACTCCCAACTTACTAATATTTTTCAGAGGGGTTGCAACCACCAACCAGCTATAATCGTCCCCAAAGAAAATTGCAAAACTGAGTTGCTCCAAGTGCTTCGCCTAGGCCTTAGCGCAGGGAGGCGTTGACCACGTCAAGTACAAGCAGAATCGCGCCTGCATCTTTGCCAAGACCTCACCTACAGATCTACCTCTACATCTCTCTTTCTCATTGTGCATCTCTGTCTATACAATTCTATACAATTCTATAATTACATATAGAATTGAATCAAACCCGCCATTGGTAGCCTCATGTGGTGCCACAAAATGTACGAACATTTGGACCTTTTTTGGGTGGACCTTGGAATGCTGTAACTCAACACCCCAGGGTACGAGATTTGACTTCACCGCTGTGGCGAGGTCTCTGATCGCTTCCATGAGTCAGAACCATTTGACTTCGATGCCCGAAGCCGAGCCAAAACTATGCAGCTTCGGTATGGTCGTCTAGTGATGGTTGCAGCAATGGCTTTTCCTTGAAAAGGAACTTGGTGGAATTTAATGCCTTTATATCCCATGAAGACCGATTTTTTTTACATGGTGTCTTGTGTTTCACACCCAATATTATTAAGTATAAAAAAGATAATCCGAGGAGAAGCTTCCAAGGGTGAACCTCACGCTTCTCTTTGGAGCCCTCACCTCAGTAGAATCTGCTTCCAGCAGCCTTGGATTCCTTAGATGTTCTAAGGATCGGCGAGACGTGAAGACTTAACGACGTCAGTTGCGGACATCTGGACGGCCAGAGGACATCGGAAGAGATCGATTGAAGGTGATCCTTGAGGCCGCTGCGAATGCCGATGATGGAGAAGAGCTTGAAAAGAAGTAGCTCCGGCTTCAGATATTTGTTGGAATGGTTTGGAATGCACATGCGATATGTGTTCTTTTTGTTTCACTCCTGACGAAAAAAATTGGGCTCGACCCACAAGTGGTCAATCCTGGCAATTCTTGCAGAAAATGAGGGGGTCTGAGGGCAAGCTCAGTCGAAACAAGAACATTGGAATAGTGTGGAATAGATTGGACTAGTCAGATGATGTCAGATGTGAGATGATCTGCAACTTCCTTCAGTGACACTTGTTGAATTCCTGAAGTCATTGAAGGATTTTTTGGGTGCGGTGCCTGGCTGCAGCCATAGAAGGTGGCACTAGAGGCGCCACTACAGACGGGAACCGCCGTTCGACTTCCAACCGCGACATCATGGCTGTAGCCTCAGTCGTGCAGAATTTGCCGCAACAGATGCCACCATTTCCAATTGCCGTATTTCTTCCAGATTCTTCTGATTCTTCCATTTAGAATTTACATAGATGATTTTAGATGATGGTTACCTGGTTGCCAGTTTTTCCATTGGAAAAATTGAGGACAGGAGTTTTTAAATTCCACCCAAACCCATCAAACCCGCCCCGGTCGAAACACCAAAAGCCATCGCTGCATCAGGATCCGATGACCGCAATGATGGCAGCCATGGCCGCCCAGAAGATGGCGGCCGTGCCACCCGTCGGGCTCGGTGCCTTAGGCGCAGTGGGCGCCTTGGGCGCAGTGGGGCTGCCGGCCCTCGCAGGGAAGGTGGGACGACTGGGGGATGGGGATGATACACGGGGATGATTTGAGAAATTGGATGAAATTGGATGAAATCTCATGAAATCACTTGATTTCTGGGGTAATGGGTAACCCACCTAGTGAAATCAAGCAGGGTATGATTGATCCAGGATGTCTGGGGTTCGGTGTTGCAGGAAACCACGGTGTTTGCAATCTAAATGGGAGGATTACATGTAATTAGAGGTGGATGGAGAATTTATCCACTGGCTTTGCCATCCTAAATTTGAGCACTGCTTGTGGATTTGGTCTGATCTGTCAATGACATTCTGGGAACCGCTGATCGCTCTTGCACTTTGATTCATGTTTTTTTAAACAAATTCCCCCTGACGATCATGAGAAACAACGAAGATCTTTCAATCAGCTGGGACCAACCCTTAAAGACCTCTGACATGTATTTGGAATATTTGGAGTTCAAGAAATATCTCAGAGTTTTAAACTTCCAACAGTTCCAACACCAAGAAAAATCACCACGTCGCTACCCCATCATCCCCCCCATTGGCAGGGCGCCATTGTGCCAGCCACCATGCCGGTGGGCGGATGGTCTCCTGAGAAGTCCCTTGGTTTTCGCGCCTTTCGAAAAGGGGTAGTTCCATCTAGTTCCATTATGTGGATAGAAATAGATAATGGATGCTGTTTGGATACGTCTCAATAAAATCCAGGACCCAACTCAACAACGTGTAGCTTCAGACCATGGGCATCATCATTGAGGATAGACCCCTTGGCAACCCTGCTGAACCTAGGCAAGCGCTCGTACAGCTGCTTGGCTACATCAAGTCATGGAATTCGTCTCCGGCAGAAAATCACAGACCCTGATCCTTGAAGATCTTGAAGTCTATCAAAGGTTTGTCAAATTTTTGTAACCACTGATCCATTGATCTTTGAAGTCCCAACTCCCTTGGGATGGTTCTCTTACTGACCTAGTCCAGGCGGGTCAAAGACTTCCAGAAGATTGGTCTTGCAGAGAAGAAGCAGTGGGAGGCGCTATTTGGACATCCACTGTGGCATCAGTGTATTGGATAAATTGGCACGATCTACCCCAAACATGTTCTTTAAATGCAGAACATGTGATGTAATGATATGATATACATAATATTACATAATGATATACACGATAAACGCCACCGGATTTTTGGGTGTGCCACAGCGACGCCGTGGCGCCAGGTCTTCTGCATGATGAAGCAGGTACAAAGGTACGACCCTGGATCCCACGATGAGAACTTCTTGAACGAATTCTTCTTGATGCAGCAGAGACTTGGCCAAGTTCAGCATGGCCCGAGCTGTGGATCTACTCAGTTTTTTGCGGTTTCAGACTCCCAGCAGATCAATCAGAGCAACTGCTGGGGGATTTGGATGTAATTTGGGGACATCCCAGTTTCAGAACCTATGCTGATATGCTGAGCTCCCAAAAGCATGGCTTGTGACAACTTGTGGTGACCAAAAGCAGACTGAGGGCCGGACAGATCAGTGTCGGTACCTTACAGCACTGCTGGGTGAATTATGGCTTGGTCGGTCAATCTCTTCTTGGGAGGGCATTGATGGGGGGAATGATATTATCGAACCAAGCAAGACAAGCATGCAGTTCGTTTGGCAGGATATCTCAGACTTGTCATGACAGGAAACCTGCCCGTGATCTCCTGCTTGGCCAATGTCATCACAAGTTCAAACACCAACTCCCATCTCCTTCATTTCCATGTCAGGTTGGATGACCCTATCCCGATCTTATCTGTTCTTGAAGCACGGCGTCATGGTAGGTGGATCTCACCATCTCCGATCTTTGCCCAAGGCTGAGAAGCATGAGAGCCCGGAAAAACTGGCGTTGGTCGAGAAGGCGTTGGTCGAGTTTCGCACCGAAACAACATTCTCCCCATGGCTCGTCCGGCAGCAGGTGAAAAACGTTCAGAAAAGCGGCCATATGGCTAGGCAGCTGCCAAAACTCTCAGATCACATTGGAAGTGGAGGATTTTGAGTTCCCGTCTGGTCAAACATGGGGTTGACGAATGGGTAAATTTATGGGATTTTAATGGTGATTTTATGGGGATAGAATGGGATCCACATGGATCCAAATAGTAATCAAACACGGCTGGGAAATCCTTTATAAATGGGCATTTAAATGGGAAAATCAATGAACAAATCATCTAATCTATATAATATAAATGATTATCAATGGATGATTTTCAAAGGCCATCGTTGATGGAACATTTAATCCTTAGAAACCAAGATGATTTTCTCATATATTCCATGGTGTCACGGATGAACGGCACCATTTTGGTGTTCCTTGCTGGGACGGTGCCGAACATATTTCGTCAAATTCAGAGATCATCCCGATTTCAAGGCACGCCTATGGCGTTATCACGCAGGAAGGAAAGCCTGTGATTCCTTGGTGTTGTTCTTTTGGCTCCAGGGACTTCTAAAGTTCCAGCGTTGACAACGGGCGGGTCACGGGGCGGCGCCAGTCCGTTCCGGTGACGGGGTACGGCACACGATGACGGCTATGGTGGCGCCAAGTAGCATGGGAATTCAGAGCTACTACGAGACTTGGTGCTGAAAGGTGTTGAAACCGTTGAATGAACGGAATCACATATTTTGGCGCACGCTTTTTGATGGGGGTAAGGGGATTTTTGAAAGAAGGACATGATCAATATCAAGCGTCCTTGAGCATGTTTGAATCTGTCAAATGCACCGGGTTTTCAAGGAAGATCGTGACTTCCCATGAGCCGTGCTAAGGACACCAAAATTCAAGAGCTCAGCTCCATAATCAAAGAACGTTCCTTGGCTGCAACCAGTTCTTCACAGTTCTTCACAGGTCTTCATCGTAGAGACAAGAAGAGAAAAAAACATCAAAGAACCGAGGCAGTCTGAGGTTTTGATGACAATTCAATTCAGCTATGAAATGTTGGATGATTTCTACCTGTCAGCACTGTCGACGCTGTTGGGCCCAGGAAAGAACAACCTGCGCCGTCTGGAAGCCCAAAGGAATGAGCTGAACAGCAAAGTGCGTCAGCTGCGTCCGCACCTGAGTGGGACCGTCTAGGGGAAGCCCGGCCGGCGCTCAAAAATTCGGGATTTCCATGCACTTGGATGGTGCGTATATGTATGTAATTGTATGTAGGTATATATATATATATATAATAAATAAATAAATAAATAAATATATATATATATATTAGTGCCCACAAGTCAGCAGTTGGATTAGATTAAGCTTAGATTTACTCAGATTGGATGGGATTAGATCGGATTTTAATCTACCCATTCTAACTTCAACAGAACGCCTTCAGATGGGAACGGAGGTGAAGAGCTTCAGCTGCTGTTGGAACCCGCCTCAAACTGTGGGGAGGTCATCAAGGCGATGGGTACCTTGGCTCGCACCCTGCGCCTTGATGCGGTAACTGGTTCTTCAACAGTTCTTTTTTCGAGACCAGGAATTATTTTCGAAGGATTATACTTTAATATACTTTATACATCTTTATACTTTCGTATGTTTTCGGGGTTGTTGCGTAGTAATTAGGATGACTCGGATCTATTATGGTCTGCTGAAGTGCGCCTGAGACACGTCACTGCCACAAACATCATGGCACATGGAGGATCCATTTCAATCCTCCATCCCTGAACTGTCAGCAAATCCAAGGCACCAAAAAAGTTTTGGTCAAGGTGGGTCAGGCCTGGTCAGCAAGCGTTTGCTACAGCAGCTGTTTCTCCCTCGCTTCAACGCGCTTTTCGTGACACTGTGGGATGCTGCTTTGAGGAGGGAAAGTATGTGGTGGACATCGACAAAGACATCAAGATTGAGGCCACAAAACTGCACACCTCGCTTTATACTGCGACGAAACGGGCACATTCTACTATTGAAGTGGGAAGCCATTATTTTCTGCAGGGAAAATAATGGAAAATCATTGGACATCATGAAATCCAGGATTTCCGGGAGGTTTTTCCTCTTGTTTTTCCCACGGGTTTTCCACGGAAAAGTCCGTCCTTCTGCCAGGACTGCAAGCCCAACACGCGCATTGCTTTGACCAGCGACAGCTATGTCCTTCACAAGATCCTGCCTAGCAAGGTGAGGGGAAGCGGAAGCTGTGGGTCATCGAAACGCCATGATTTTTTTAAAGCAAATGGCATCAGCGTTTCTGAATGTTTCTGATGGTTGTGGTCCTGTTTTTCTTTCGGCATCATCGTTTTGTTGGCTTTTTCTGGGGTCCCCCTTGGGATCCCTTGGGGTCACGCCTCCCAAAATGCGGCGTTGAGGTGGACCCCTTGGTGCAGCTCATGAAAGTGGAGAAGACGCCCGACAGCACCTACGAGATGATTGGTGGTGTGGACAAGCAGATCAAGGTCCAATTTTGTTTGGCGGTTGATGTTGTTTGGACCAGGTTTGAGAGCGAAAGTGAAGACTTTACTTCATTAAAGTTCAGTACGTATGATAATATATACATATAGTGAGTTATCCACCATCTACATGTGCTTGACTTTTACCTTACACATGTACACACACACATTAAGATATATGATGATATATGCATGCTCAGCCAGATAAAGAATCATTAGCGGCTTCTCTTGCCGGCAGGAGATCAAGGAAGTGATCGAACTGCCGATCAAACACCCTGAGATCTTTGAATCTCTTGGCATCTCCCAGCCCAAGGCGGGGCGGGAAGGGTCTCTACCCAGTCTTGAATCCTATGGGGATGGGTCAGAACCCAATGAAAAACCAGATGAACATCATAACCACCTAAGCATTTTAGCTGGGGTTTAACAGGGGGTGGTTTTGATCAGCACTTTTTTAGTAGATCAACTGCGGATGTCACTGATCTGCCATGCTAGGGAGTGCTCCTTTATGGCCCTCCCGGAACCGGAAAGACGCTGCTGGCCCGAGCAGTGGCACACCACACCAACTGCTGTCAGCTGCCTCAGTGGCAGGGCATGGGGGAAAATAATGAAACATGTTGGAGTGGAATGGTGTTCATCAAAAATGGGGATTTAAACCTATTTAAACGAATGAATGGTGGCTATGGATGGTGATGGGATAGACAAGGCACCACAGCTGAGATTTTGACGCCCAGGTTTCATCCGTGTTTCTGGTGGTGAGCTTGTCCAGAAGTACATTGGTGAAGGCCTGGATGATCCTGCATGTCTAGCTGTGCTGTGCAATGGCGACCGGATGCTACCGGGGTTCCTAGCAACCCCTGGCTGCCGCCTGGCTCGCCAGGCAGCCGAATGGTGCGAGAGCTTTTCGTCATGGCCCGTGAGCACGCGCCCACCATCATCTTCATGGATGAGGCCAGAGAAAAAACTCACCACTTGTGGGCCTTGCGGGCAAAAATCTGAGACCCAACTCTGGCTCAGGTGGATTCCATCGGCTCCTCCCGCGTGGAGGGCGAGTCAGGTGGTGATTCGGAGGTACAACGAACAATGCTCGAGCTACTGAATCAGCTGGATGGCTTTGAGGCAGTTCCTGATGGTTCCTGGTTAACATGTGAGAGGTGGCTATCCATGTTATGGATCTTTGGATGGTCGACTTTAGAAGTATTTATAGATATTTACAGGGGATTGCAGGGGATATTTGGATATATGTGGTGGGTTCGCAAGCGAAAAGTATAATTCAGGGAGTATGACATTACGGTTAAATGATTTGCGGGCAGATGTGGCTCTTCATCAACACCATTTTGGAACTCCACCGAAGCAGTGACATAAACTATCAAACATTAATAGACCTAGGATTATTCGAACCTAGGGTTGACGCGTATAGGGTAATTCGCGTGTTAACCGTGAAGAGCACAGATTATCACCTTTTGTTGGGGGGTTGACTGTTCACCATTGTTCACCCCCAAACTTTATCAACCAGATTTCGTAAATCCAGTGTTGGCATTACAGCCAGTTCTCAAGACCATAGAGTGCAGATACCATCCGCTAATTGCCCATTGAGTTCGATGATTTACGTAGTGAAAGCTGCTTCCACCGCAGTATGCGACCAGGCGACCACGAACATCAAGGTCATCATGGTGCCTTGGTTGGGGAAAGCTTGCCACATGACCACCAGTGCTTTAAAAGTACGTACCTTGAATTCTGAGATATTTTGAGATATTTGCTTCCGTTTTATTTCCCTTGCGCCTGTTCAAAGATGGCATCTCAAGTATACACATACACACATCTATCTATCTATCTATCTCTCTCTCTCTCTTTTTCTCTGTATATACACACAATTTATATATATATACACATATAATAAGTGTGTATATACATACATATAAGTGTGCGTGTATATGTACATATATAACTGCAATAATAATAATAATCATTTAATCGTAGTAATAATAATCCACAAATATACCATACATTTATCACCATCTCTTGCTCCGATATGTCGCGGCCATGCTGAGGCCACAAATCGTATCGACATCCTGGACGATGCCCTGCTGCGGCCGGGGCGCATCGATCGAAAGGTGGAGTTCCCCAACCCCAACGAGGAAGCACGCGGGGGAGCCCAGCAGCACATTGCGGTGAAAGGTTGAGGCATTTGTAAGTTGGAAGTTAATGGACTTTGGGACTTTGGGGGAAAAGCTATGAAAAACTGGGAAAAACTGAACATCCATGAAATTCCATGAATCTGGTGACTGTGACAAATTGCCATTGAATCAAGATCTGCGGGATTGAGGTGGGGAAATCTTGAAGATCCACTCCAGGAAGATGAACCTCATGTGACTTGTCGCCATGGTGCCACTGCCAATTTGATGGGTGTAGATAAATCAAGCTGCTGGGGTGACACTGGGCAGTGTGGACCTCTCCGAATCCACATCCCAACCATGGTTGTTTCGCTATGGGAAGCAATTATGGCTATGGGCTTTAGCTATTTTTAGCATTTTTTAGCTTTAATTCTGGGATACGCATGCAGTATGAAGGGATGTAGAAGCACTTGTGGTTTCCCATTCGGTAAGGACAAAAAAATGTCTAAAGCTTACCCAGGGCGTGTCTTCCTGCAGTTGTATTGCCCCCCCACCCAAAATCACACTTTAACCTCAGGTCCTCAGGTCTGTGGTGGTTGAAGTGCCAGTTTCAGTTTCAGCCACTCCAATTTCATCAATTTAAATCAGAAAAAAGATGGGATATCTGATATCATCAAAGATGGGATCATCTTTGGAAAACTTCATTTCTGTAGAACAACTCTCAAACACATCTGAACTAATCTCCCAAGGTGTTGGGCCCCCATCCACCCAGGCGTGGTATCGATCTCAAGAAGATCGCGTCGCAGATGAACGGCGCCAGTGGAGCAGAGAGCAAGGCAGTCTGCACCGAGGCCAGGGCAAGGGCGCCGAAGCTGAAGATAGGCCGTAGTTGATTGAGATGTTTCGAACGATAATTCAACTGAATTCAACTAAATTCACCTGGACTATATGACTATATAATACTATATATATATTTATATATATATATACCAAACTATATTATGAATTATTATGATAGATATTTACAACAGTCACCTTTTTTTCCGAGATATGGAGATCTGTAGATATAGATCATATCTGCCGTCTCTCTGCGGCGCAAGGCGGGCATGTTTGCCCTGCGTGAGCGGCGGCAGCACGTGACCCAGGAGGACTTTGAAATGGCCGTGTCTAAGGTGATGAAGATCCTCGGCCATGGTATGGTGATGCCCCAGTTCCATCCAGTTCCCAGAAATCAGTGACATCAGTAGTAAGGATGGAGGTTTTTAATGGGAAACAACATGAAACAACCATGTTTATTTCTGGTTGGGCTGGGTATGGCTCAGCATTGCCCTCGTGCTATGGCTTTTCTTGAGGAAATACATTCCACTTTTCCGTTTTTGTGCCCAGGCAATTTGTTAGGACAAGAATTCGGCTCTGCATCAGTTTCACATCTCCAGTTTTTTTTCTTCGACGGTCAACACCATCAGCAGGTCTCAACCAAGGATCTTCTCAGTGTTTGGGTACTTGATTTTAATTTTGTATATGTAATATACGTGTATATATATATATATATGTAATCAATTATCTTTACATATAAATTGTAAATAAATGTATATATATATATATTAAATTAAATTAATATATTACAATATATTTTTATGTTATATGTATATATCCCCATTCATATATATCCTCATAGCTATAAGGGCCCCATGAACCACCGTAGCCATGACAATTTCACCCCAGTCCTCCCAGTGGTACCAGTCCAAAGTGCCCCAGGAAAGACTCTGACAAGAACATGAGTCTGATGCAGCTCATGAGGCGCGACAGTCGACAAAATATGGGACCCCGGTCGGTTGGTTGGCTGCTATGTCGGCAGGAAACCAGTTCCTCACATGACATAGTATATAGCGCACACACAGAAGCATATATATATATATATATACATATGTTTGCTGTATGTTTATACATGTATATTTATCAATTTGTCATATTTTTGACCCGGACACACGTGCCGCAACACCAGGGGGGTCTACCACTGCCTTTGTCAAGCCTTAGGTAGTGCCTTCATCTGGTGAAATCAATTCGACAGCCCAGGGCACTTGCCCTAGGTATATAGTTCCAACTGGAAATAGCCTGGAGACATAGGCAGATCTCACGACGGTGTTGTCTTTCAATGGAGAAGACTGCAGAGAGCATTAAAAAATCATTAGCTTTGCCGTTCACCTTGTTTCAGTTTTTGGCAACACCTCTCTGGATATTGAAAGCACGTGCTGAAATATCTTCACGACTGCGAACAGAGAAGCGCGTGCAACCAAAAGATGGGGCTGTGAACGGGTTGGAGTTGCGGATTTGTGCCCACGCAAATTGAAGGTTGCTGTGAATCCTTTGTTTTCTGTCAGGATGTACACTGCGGAGCACAGTTTTCAGCAGTTACCCTCTGGCAAACTAACATAGCTATGGAAACTCACCATTTTAATAGGTAAATCCACGACCTACATGGGCCATCTATTTTCCATAGCAAACTGTAACAAATTACCAGAGGGTAGCAGCGGTAGCTGGTTGCTAAGGTGGTACGACTACTGCAGCAGCCATGGCAATACCAACTTTGACCCTGCTCGCAGGGGCCTGAAATCAGTGGCACCTTTTCACGAGCATCCGAATGCAACGATTGGTCATCGACATGAGTTATGTGCCTGCACTTTTCAAGATGATCCGAGGAATTCCAAAGATATCATAAATTGATATAAATATCATCAACATCCAACTTGAACGATTTTCTTAACATGTCATTGAAGGGTTTGGTATGGTTGAAGATGCTTTTTTTTCGTCCACCCCAGTGCTCTCCGCCACGAATGAACGGTCAGGACATGACGAGGCCTACCTCAGAGGCTTCATGGAGAAGATGGAGCAGGGCGGTCATGGAAGCACGGCTCCCAGCTCCGCCAGCTCCGCCAGCGCCTGGCGCCGACCATGGGGGAACCGGTGAAGTTTTTGACCAGAAACCATGGGAGTTGTACCGTTTTACCCAAGAAAAAACAATGTTTTACCCAACACGTTTTTAACCAAAAGAAATGGGTTAGGTTGGCATGATTTAATATGTAATGTTGGCCCTCAATGGTCAATGGTTACAGTAATGGTTGATGATTAACGGATTAACAATTCATTATCGATTGTTAATAATTAGCGGCTAACAAATGGACCAATGGAGTGGTTATAGAAACCGATGGCAAACAAATATATCGTAATATATCAGGGTTTGGGGTATGATGGTTAATTATGCTAGAACAATTAAGACCATATGCTTGGTCGATGTTTATTTTTTTGTTTTCCCCCACGGCTGGACTCAAAACAATAGTGGTGCATAGAAGAGAATATTACAGTCAGTACTGGATAGAACCAATAATCTTACAATCATCAAGTATATCAATCATAATGATATTAACTATTAACCAATAATAAAACAATAATATGGTACTAAACCAATACATACCAATAATCTGGGATTAAACACTATATTAAACTATAGAATGCTATCCATGGCACCAAACCCTTGAGAAAAATCCATGGCGAAAGCTCCGAGGCGTGGGCTCATTAGAGGCCAACAAGGTTTACGTGGGAAACCTGGAAAGGAACGTGACTGAAGACGATGCAGGGAGCCCAGCGGAGCATAGCGGAGCATAGCGGAGCCGTGCCATCTCAGGTATCGGTTTAGAAAGAACATCAGCGGCTGATTTCTATGGCTATGGCACTTTTTATGTGATTTTATGTGATGATATGTGCGTTATTAGGCACTTAATGTATCTTAATGGCACTTAATGACATGTGATGATGTGATATGGAAACATATCTGAGGTCAAGGAGTTCTTCAGCAATTTTGGCACAGTGACTCTGGTGGAAACCTCAGACTCTTCCATCATTTCTGGCACGCAAAAGCGACACCTATCGACACCTCCTTATATCTAAATCTATGAGGTGTCCATGTTTTTTTCCCAGTCCTGTCCCAGTTGGTGCCAAGGTGGAGCTGAAAATGGATATCACCACAGGCCTGTCCAGAGGCTTCGCTTTCGTCAGCTTCATCGATGAGGCACCCGTCAAGTTTGTTCGGGGGCCGAGCTGCGGAGGGGCAGTGAGGTGGTCGGGTGCTGCAGCTGGAAAGGTGGACGTGATGCGCCTAGTTCCCACATGTTCCCACCCCGTTGGATCACAACTCAACATGTGGTGATCATTTGAAGTTTGGGGTTTGCTTAAACATTAGAGCACCCCCTATATCTCCAAATTTACTGGTGAAAAACCATGTCCTTAATATCTTCACATAGATTTACGATATTGAGGTGCCAAAAAAACATGCCCATTTTGCACGCCAAACCGCCGCACCAAGATCCTGGAAAACAAAGAGATGATGAAAATTGCCGGAAAGCAGATCGAAGTGAAACCTGCCAGGGACAGGTGCGGTCGGCGGTCGAGAGATGTCGAGAGGCAGGTCCTTTAATTGGCACCACGCTGGCGGCCACCGTTGTGGCAGGTCATCATCGATGAAGGGTGGTGGTGGCAAGGAGCTCAGCCGATGGTGTGAGCTAGTTGAATCATGACTATGGTGGCAACTGCCACTTCAGGGTGTGGGAGCATTGGGAGCATCAAGCAGTTGGACGTTCAAAAGCAGTTTGTTTTTTCAGATTATTGACTTCCATTTTAGATATTTTAGGCTGATGATCCCGTTTTTGAATATTGTTCAGAGGATTTGACACCTCCAACGTTACTTGTCCCAAGTCCGGTTGAGGCAGCGGCTGGGGAGATGACTACGGCTGGATGCAACCTCCAACAAAGCTGGAAACTCAACACGACAGAGCTCTGGTCACCAACACTTGGAACCCTTGGGGAGTTGTGGCGCTGATGGCTGAGGGGAAAGGGCTTTGGCAAGGTGGGACCTGGTTTATATATATATAATTATATATATATATATTTATTTATTTACGTGGCAGTTCGATGACTGGTTCTGTGTGTTCGTTTCAAGCTGAAAATTGTGGCGGCAGATGGCAATGATGATGTCGGCCATGGCGGCGATGATGAAGGGTGGAAAAGGAGGCCTGGCAATGGAACTTTTGCAGAAGCATTTGCACTGCAGCGGTGGTATCACCGCAAACGTTGCCAACGTGGTAAGTGTTGAGCTTCGCCCCAAGATTGCCAGGAAAAGGAGCCGCCCACACCTCAGCCACAGATCCAGAATCTAGTTAGATCTAGCTGAAACATGTTGAAACTGTGCCAGAGGCAAGGCAGGCCAACTTCCCATGCGACCCAGGGCAAACCTATGGGGCCAACCTACGGCGCCAAAGGTGCTGGAAATCCCACAGCTGACTCAGAGTGCCTCGGTATATCGACACTGGATCTACACCAAATCGAGAGAAATCTCTGGGAATAGGAGACCGACTGATCCAGTTGTGGAAAACATATGCATATATATATATATACATACATAAAACACTAAATTAAACAACTGTATCAGATCCATAGATCTTTCGTCCATTGTAATGTATTGTACTCTATTTGATACTCGATTTTATTCCAGAACGGACTGTGTTATACTATACTATACTGTAATACTTTACTTTACTCTATTATCCTAATCTATCCTATACTTTACTAGTTACTAGACTTTACTGTGCTATATAGAACATTAATATATTAATTATATATATTAATCATATATTGTATAGCATAATATTGTATATTAATATATCATTACTGGATCGTATTAATACCATGCAATACAATATTAATGCATTTTAGTGATGCTATGTTGCACCCATTCGATCCAGGGTGATCTTCGTGGGTGGCCTTCCCAGAGATGCCACCGAGGCCGTTCGGTGGGAAACTCGTGACCGGGTTTTTCTCACCGTTTGGCCATAAAAAAGGAGCTATTTACAGGATGATTCTAGGATATGGATGGTGATTTTCTATGGAAAAAATCACCATTTCAATAGATATGGATGATGAAAATTGATGATTGATCTCGGAAAAATGGTGATTTCCCATATTAAGATGGTACATTAAGCTAGTAAGAAGGCCATCTAAACCATAGTGAACTGTTCGTTTACCAGAGGGCAGAATCTGATAGAATGTGGATATTCTTAGAACATCCCTACCAAATATGGACATACTGTGACATACTGTACTATTGAACGTTTGATATTCTATATATCTACTTCAGGATGACTATAGATATACAGATGAAATAGATAGATACCCGCTGTTTTTTTTCTTTAACAGTTAGCTACGGAATTTATAACCACCTTTGAACGGTAAATCATCGAACTAAAGGGGACTTTGGTATACCATGGCAAGCTGTTGAATTACCAGATATGTAGATAGATAAATGATGACAAGTGCACACATACACTGAGAGATGGAGACTAATATGTGTACATGTAATAGTAGTTAATATTACAAATGCTTCGATATTCGTGGCTATTCTATTGGTATTATGCACATGATATACATGGTATTGTACACTATTATAATGTTATGATAATACTTTTAACAATTTCCATAAGAAAAACATACTTAATATTATGATACGCAGAACCCTCCAGCTTCAATATCCCATGTCTCTGCCATTTTTCGGTCAGGAAGCCATCGCTGCGCACTTCTCGCAGTGGGGCACGGTCCAAAAGGTCGACATGAAGTATGACCAAACCACATATCAGCCACGACCTCAGCCACAGCCATGCCATTTGGCATGCCATTGATGTCGTCAGAGGTAACTACAAGTAACTGAGAGACCGACCTGTTTGGGCTGTGCTAACATGTACGGTTAAGAGCAACCATAAGGGATACAATGGGAGCTACTGTACGGGAGTATTACTGTTGATGGAACTTAAAACACATATATCTATATATACATATATATCTATAAATTATAATATTTATAATGCATTATAATGTATATATATATATAAAACTGTAACTTGCAAAGAAGACCTCAGGGGATGGCCATAGTGGTTTGTTCATGCCATGGTCAGGACCACAGGGATATGACCAACAATATGTGAGTGCAGAAATGGCCAGTATATAGCCATGAAAGCATAGGGACATATAGGGACAATGATGATCAAGCGGATTTGCGGGTGACCTATTTTCAGACAAATCCATATTGTCAGCATTTGGCGGTTGATATATTGGCGATGAAAAAGGATACGTCAGATCCAGGTGGTTTGGTTTCTCTTGAGACGACAATGGATTGAAAGAGTGAGACCGTGGTTTAAATTGGTTGAAACCTCTCACCCCACCGATAACATCACAGGAAAATCCAATATTTGGATCGCGCAAAACTCGAAACCATGGTTTCGCCTCAATCAGCCCAGTAGTACAGGCGCCAAACCTTTTTTACTGGCTTCTCCGTTCTTCCGGACCACTGATCCCTGTCGAAAGGTTCAGAGGTTTTGCCTTCGTCACCCTTGGCTCTCCAGCTGAAGCGCAGGCCTGGCCTCCAACTTTCGACATCCAAGTGAGTCAAATGTGGCTAGCGGCTAACAATTTGTGAGCCCCCCAAATTGTCAACACTTTGGGGAGGTGTTCACCTTATTGTTGTCGTTGTCGTTGTCGTTGTCGTTGTCGTCGTCGTCGTCGTCGTCGTTGTTGTCGTAACTGTTGTAGTTGTTCTAGTTGTTGTTCCTGGTGATGGTGGTGGTGCTGTGCTGGTGCTGGTGGCGGTCCACCTTTTTCTACTGAATGCATGGTTTATCCATTTTTTTTGGCACTCCAATTTTTTGTCCACCTTTTTCTATCCATTTTTGTCTGAAGTGCTTTTCAACTGTACGTCTTCCATTTTTCTTTTGCTGTTGTGCTTGTCAGCAGCCGCAACGTGCAGATTGACTCGCACAGTCGCACGGTCTTTTCAATGACCCACATTTGTTGGGATCCTTGTCATGAAAACTAAGTTCATCATGATCTTGCGGGGTAACTGGTAACTGTTTCCATTTGTTTACCTTCGCTGGCCAAGTGGTTGACAGGCAATCTTCAACAACTACGACAACAACCTGTACAATGGCTGCTTGGCGACTGATGATCGACGGCTTCCAGACCACTGGTGAAGTTGAGATGACCATGGATACGAATGGTGAGTTTCCAATTCGCAAAGTGTCTACTCAAATCACCAGTGCTGGTAAGTTTCATCAATTGGGGACATTGGGGTGGGCCATGGTGGGCCCCCACTTATGAATAGGGCCATGGTGGGCCCTGTTTCGTGTTGTAGCAATGAACAGCGCAAGGCAAGTGGATTGACTGCAAGCCTGCGGCCCTGGGGAAGATGGGGTCCAGCCCTGAGAGGGACGTCACGGGAACATGCCCTGGTGATCCTGGTTTCATATTGTTTCGGCATACCATCTCGACATCTGTCGACTACCTTTACAATTTTTTTATTCCTAAAATTTCGATCGTTCGATCGCAAGAGCATGTGAGCATGTGCATGTTTTGGGAAAGATTGCCATACCCTCCGGTCATTTAACATATATAGCTGTTCAACATCACTATTAAAATCAAAGGTAAATCATTGAGCCAAATGGGCCATTCTCCACCTCCACTGACCTCGGCCAAGGCAGATGTCTGGGTCTGGCAGCCCGGGGGTTCACGGGGGTTGTGAAACAGCTGGTGATTCATCGGTTGATAGGATTTGATAGGGCTACCCGCCAAGGATTGTATAGATGCACATCCACTATATATAGTTTCTTGGCGCTCTTCTTGGAATACTGATATTACTATTTTCAAATGATCGGGAAGGGATAGGAAGAGTATGAGACCTATGATGGGGTTCCAACATTCCTCTTGAGCTGGTAGAGGGCTAAAACCGACACAAGTGTGGTGCAATAATTATAGCACACCCCACCTGCCAATGGTGGACAATGGTGGGGACTTATATACCTTATTTGCCTATCTAAAAGGATGTTGATGGTGGGACACATTTTGTGGCATGAACTGCGCAGGAGCAACCACTGTGCACCAATAAAATACCAAGAAAATGCCGTAACTGGGGTGAGGTTTTTGATTGCAAAGGTTGCAGACCACCATTCTCCATCATTCACCATTTCAGTTCTCCATCTATTTTGCTGCCGAAACCAGTTGTTTTTGGGCAGGGATCCGATGGCAGTGTCTGTGCCTCCAACCATCCCGACGGACAAGGCGTGCTGCAGCTGCTGCAACTTACCCTCCGGTAAACGGGCTAACATAACCATGGAAAATATTGGAACATCAATTTTCTTTAATGGGTAAATCCAAAAAAATACGACTGGGCCATTTTCAATAGCAAACTGTTAGTTTACCAGAGGGTACCAATACTTACCACTTTGCAACTTTTTTATGTTTCTTCAATGGTTTCGGGACTTATTCTGGGCTGTTGACACTGACTGAGCCATGAAGCTGCAGGTAGCTCCCCCTCCCACAGGTACCACGTCACGGGCTGAGTGGCGGAAACATTGGCTTTGAATTTGCCGGGATCAAATGGCTGTGGCTCTAAAAGGCTTCCTGGATTTTCCAAACTTAGAATCCCATCTTGAAATATCTTGAATACGAATTTGACATTGAAAAGCCCAATTTTTTGGTGGAACTTCTAGGGTCAATTTCGAGCCATATCCAACGTCAAACTGAGGCTTCGTGCTCGAGGGCTGCCCTTCTCCGCAACCAAAGATCAGGTCCTGGGTCCGTGGGTGCAGATATGTAACACAATTTGTAATAGTATAATATAACATAAATACATGAATAAATAAAGTTCTAACCACACACATTATATATATATATATAAACACACACACATATATATATATATAATATGTACATTTATATGTATGTAATGTGTATACAGACATTGATATATTTATGTATATATATATATTTGTATATGCATACACGCGCCACCTTATAGTTGTCAAAACTGTGTGAAACTCATTTAGAAAAAACGCTGGTTTTTGGGGTGTCTTTTGGTGGGAGACAATGAGCAGCTAGTGTTGAGCTGTGCAGGTTCTGGAGTTTTTCTCTGGCTACGGAGTGTCTGGATCTCAAGCACATCACATGCCCGACAGAAACATGTTCAAACACCATGATAAACATAGCCTTGGGGTTTCAAGATATTTACAGGATTTTACAGGGCTTTCAACTGCCATCACTTTCCACTTTCCAAAAGCCCTGTGTTTCCAGACATCTCCCCAGTTCCAGCATTTCGCCATATTTCGCCGGCCGATTTCGCCGAAAAATCCCTGGGATTTTTGGAGGACCGGCCGTGTGCATATGAAGCAAGACTACATGGGTCGCCCCTCTGGTGAAGTCTTCGTGGAGTTCATCTCCACCGAGGAGGCGCGGTGTCTTTTTGTTTGTTCCGAGCAGGAAATCCAGCGATTTTAGGGGTAACCAACAGGAGAATCATGGAAAAAAACATGGAAACACCATGGAACACTTTGCTTTTCTGGGTTGGAACGTATCTTTTCCTGTAGATTTTCACCGAGTCAATCCAGTGAGTTGTGGGACCAGTCCACAAACTGTCTCCGATATGCTTCGTCCATGCTCGTCCATTGGTTTCAGGAGTTGAATGGGAATGTCTTTCTCCTGACCAAAAATTGATGTAAATCGTATAGGAAGGGTCCATCCCATGGCGTCATGTATTCTTGCACGCCTGTTCTTGAAATTTCTTGCAGCCGTGAGCTTGTGATATGTTGTGATCTTTAAAATCACCGGAGGAACTATGAGAGTTTACCGCCCCAGATCTTCTTCACATTTCATTGATGAATTGAGGCAGTCAGAGCCTTCAACGACAGAAACTTCCAGATGATGGGCACTCGCTATGTCGAGCCTGGGGGCCTTGATGCTAAACCAGTTCCAGACTGCTCAAATCAGAAACAGCTCCAAGCGCAACAGTGGTGAGGCTCATCGGTGCCAGCGACGCGGACGTCAAATTGTGCCGGGTTGGTGTCGGATGAGGATTGATGGATGTTACCAGATGGTGATTCAACACAGCTACGGAAAAGACAGCCCATTTACTTCGATGATTTGCCAATCAAACACGGTGATTTTTCATATGTTAAATTACAGGAGGGTAGTAGATGCTGGTGTGACGGTTCGAGGGTGGTGATGTTTCAGAGATCCTCCGAATTGAAGACGTCGAAGAGGATGACGTGAGTTGAGAGGCCATGATAAAGATATTAGAACATGGATGCACCAGCAACATTGTGTCTTGACTCCTCGTATCAAGTGTTTGGCATTGCCTTTTCTTACGCCTTGCACATCCTTACAGCCTTACACTTGAAAAAAAGAGGTACCTAGACAATGGCGGCAAGGGTGCTACTGCTGGCTATGGCCCCATGAAAGGCCAATCTCTGGCCCTGGCCGCCATGGATAGTATGGGACATTGACGGGATGTATTGACATAGCGATACATATAAACAAATAAACAAATCATCAATACATAAAAAACAAGACTAAAAACAAGACTAAATACATACCATACCATACCATACCATACCATGCCATACCATACCATGCCATACCATACCATACCATACCATGCCATACCATACCATGCCATACCATACCATACCATACCATACCATACCATGCCATACCATACCATACCATACCATGCCATACCATACCATACCATGCCATACCATGCCATACCATACCATACCATACCATGCCATACCATACCATGCCATACCATACCATACCATACCATGCCATACCATACCATGCCATACCATACCATACCATACCATACCAT
>Ga0126342_10000954_pt1 | contig 37151 bp, 35 predicted proteins | sample Cyp1metagenome_FD_92528 | JGI IMG/M metagenome (GOLD analysis project Ga0126342, IMG submission 92528) | Coral microbial communities from Lord Howe Island, Old Settlement Bay, Australia - Cyphastrea 1 metagenome | ecosystem: Host-associated > Invertebrates > Cnidaria > Coral ... | reverse complement strand
TCGCTGGCCCGGGCACACGGGCACCCGGGCACAACTCCGATCCACGGGCACACGGGCACACAGGCACCCGGGCACAACCCCGATCCACGGGCACACGGGCACACGGGCACACGGGCACAGGCCAACAGAAGACTGCCCTCAAATAAGTTTGGTATAAAATATTTAAATATCTTCATTGTCTCGACATCCTGAATGTCTCCTTACAAAGAGAGTACAGTGTGTACGACTGGGGCATTCATACAGATGACACTGAAACATGCTTGAGCAGATTCACTCAACAACTCGCAACCAACGAGGCCCCGACACAAGGCCAAGACCCATGGGTTTCCGGCAGATTTTCCTTTGGAAAATCATCAGTGATTACAGTTTCCCTAGCAGGAAGCCAAAGTCTAAGCAAAAACACAAGAAGGTGATGCTCTGGAACAGATCAAGATATGGGTGACATAGGTACATATCTGTACATGTGTTGTTTTAATAATGTAATATTACTTTTGTGTTTCAAGATACATGTCCACTTTCCCCCTCATGAAAAGGAGTACAAGTGCCACAGCAATTCACCCATTTCCGGCCGCCTCGAGAAATGGCTTTGGACAGAAAGAACCTGGATAGCAGAAGTGACTCCGCAAATCTGTGGATGGTGGAAAAGAATTCAATTCATGCGGTTGTGATAGGTTTCACAAGAGTTTGGACATGTTTTGTAGTCGCCTTTGTTTTGAGAGCAATTATGCGAGCAAAAAAGGTGCCTCATCAAGCAAACCGTATCATTACCATATTCTCCACACAGCTTCTCTTTATTTCTCTTTCAATGTATCCAACTTCGCGACCTAGTCTCCAACGAACCATGATCAAAACTCCTGACGGACCATGATGGGCTCTAAAAAATATACATGGCCAGAGATTGCTCCTTTTTCATGAGGATGTACTGTTCCATCTTTATGTTTAACTTCTACACAGCGTAATTATACGGGCTTGTCCGAAAATAGGGTACCCCTTTACATTGATGGTTTACCATCATTTACCATATTCAATTGGTTATTTGGTAAATCATCAATTGGTTATTTGATGTTATTTGGTTATTATTTACCATTAACATTTGGTATTCATATTGACTATTGATGGTTATTTGGGGGTCTATACCCAATTTTCAGACACACCCATACGAAACAAAGATCATCATGACAGGCGGGCGCTTCGTCGGGGTCCCAAGCCCCAGAAAGTGACAGGCAGCGGCGGCCACTTTCCCAGGATGCGTCGTGCGCGAGGATTCCTCACCTCAGCAGGGTCCAGAAGATACTATATGGGATGTGTTTTTTATTGGTGGTCTAAGGGCGTTTACCCTCCAGTAAACGAACATAAGCTATGGAACATGGATCATTTATAGATGATGTACCTATTAAACTAGTGATTTTCCATAATGTCAACCCCGGATTTATAAACCATGGTTTATTAAGTAGGGGGGTACTCCCCCAATAGTAATCTGATACTTCAATGGTACCATCCCAATTAAACAGCCTAGGGGTTTATTAATCCAGGGTTGACATTATGGGGGATACCGGGATACTTATTGAATATTTATGAACAATATGAGAAATGAGGGATATGAATATTGTTGCTTATAAATATGAGGGATTCATAACCAAATATGACCAGAAGATATCTATGAACATGAATAATGGAATACTGTGCTATACTTATAGTCAACTTGGGGTCTTTGATGACAAAGGGGGTTGATGGCCAATTTCATAGGGAAAATATGTGAGCATGATGTTTTGAACCATAAAACATTGGGGCTGGCCTATTTCCTGACAAAAACCCCTGATCGGAGACGGAAAAAACTCTGGGACTCAAGCCATGGATCCATTGAAATATTCACACGAAAATCATAGTTCATCAAATGAGATGGGAAGACCCATGGATCAAAAATTCACAAACATGGTAATTTCCATTAAAGTAATCTTCCAGACCATGGATTTGTGGTTCAATGTTAGTTTTCATGAATCAATGAAGGTACATACCATGGAAAAATAATTGAAACAAATCCTAAAATTTCCCCGCTTAGAATCACGTTATTTTTACTGATATACGCGTCGCTCAAACTTAAAGGCGCCTATGGATATTCTATGGACCCACAAAATCGGTCCTTTCGATATCAAAACAACTACATTTGGGGATCAATAGTTGTGAGCCGTACCCTAGCTTTGACCATACGCATAACATCCCATAATCATACCCATACCGGGTGATGTCGGCACGGTTTGAATTCATGCTATAGAAATACCATAAACTATTTTTCTCAGACTCAAACATGTCCTTTGAATCCTATTGCTCAATAAAATCTATCATAGACCACCATAGACATCCTACAGCATCAAAACAGTGTATATATATATATATACATAATTTCTTAAAGCCCCTAGAAGTCACCAGATCTTACGTCAGTAGCAGCTGTTCATCTCCGGCCCCGACTCAGAGCCGCAGCCTGGGTGCAGGTGCGTTAAAAAATCTGGCAATGGGGGTATCAAAAAGAACATACGTACACACAAATTATTATTGTAAAAATACATGTGCAATAACAAAAGAAATGCTCATTATGTAAGAATAATGTTCTTCAATATCCGGTATATTATCGTGTAGATATAGCAAATATGTATGTATAACATACTACATATACTCGGAAACTCAAGGTTCACGAAAAGGACACCAGCAAATATAGGACCCCCATCGCTCACCACATTTTTGTACAAAATGATGGATGATAAAAGTTGAGGGGTGTCGCTTGAAGGAAAATTATGTATGTGCACAGGTATGACATAACCTTCAAATGGGGTGTTGTTACTTGGGAAGGTCCCATCGCTTGCCTCCTGTTCCTACAATTTCTGCAATGTCCGTCCCTTGCATGTTTCCTATTGCAGCTCTTTTTTTTGCGGGGGGGCTCATATATTGTTGCTCATTACATATCATATCCTCTTTCCCCATAGGTTGTTATCTAAAACATGATGGATTTAGACTTGGATATCAACATGACTATGTCTATAAGTTGCTCTCGTAGAGTTTGCTAGTATATGTTTACACATATCTATAATAAATAATACTTATTAAAAACACTAATAAACAAGCCCAAAGTTTACCATTTTTATAGGTTGTATAAACCATCAACATATGGGTGGTTTATGACATTATGCTTTAGGAAATAGGTTCATCATTAGTTTTTTCATTGATATCTAATAGAATCCAATAGAATCCAATAGAAGCATTCTTTCGAGTAGATTCTTGACTCAAAAACCCATGGTCCAATATAACTTCCTCACATCATCGCGTAGATCATCGCCTTTTCACAGGTGGAGGAAAAGAAGATGGGCACAGGAGCAAGACCTTGGAGGAAGCGCCGGTAGCTGAGTCGAAAATTGGATGGATCTGGAAAACATGGATGCAACCATATACACACATATATATATATTGATATATCTTGTGACATGGGAATATCGTAATATCTATATTATGACTATGAGATGTTATGACATGTTTGGTGATTTTGAGTTTCTGCCATAAAATAAGCCATCATCTGTGATGACGTCGGCCTGTGAGGTCGTTGGTAGCTGAAAGGAATTGCGCCTTCGGCCTATCATTCTGATCCCACATTTTATTCTGAACGATTTTGGAGCAAATCTATATTTTTTCACATCAGTCAACACAAGTCCTCCCTGCGAATTCCCATAATATACATATATATACACTGTATATATGTATATATGTATACATGTACATATATAATTAATTACAAATATATGTATATATATATATATAAATATGTGTAAATATATGTAAACATATGTAAATAGATGCAAATATATATATATATAATGGATTACATATATATATGTGAATATATATATATATACACATGGACGTTACCATTCCCCGCACCAAAGAGTCATCATGGCCAAGCGGCGCATCAAGGAACCATTCCCCGCGTCCTGGCGTTCACAACAGTCCGACTTGGGTCCAATGCAGTGTTTTCTTTCAAAAAAGGGAAAGAACTATGTCCGACTGTCACCTTCCATTCACCAATTTTCGATGAATTTTACCCTTCGCGCTGAATCAGCCAGGCGCAGACTTTGTCATAAGGTCCGAAACCCATAATTTTGAGCACCACATTGCTGATGCTTTGATTTCCACTATAGTCATCTATAGTCGTACTGTAAATATGTCTTTGGTGAATCTCCCCAGGTTCTTGCCGTTTTCTCGGGGAATTCCGCAACGACAACAACAACGCTCCGACGGCGCCTGGCTGGTGGATTCAAAGCGTGGCGAAGGGCTGTTGTTCTGCACGTCCTGGCGCTGACCGTGTTTCATGTCTGTAACGGTGATGCAAAATATCATACTCCCCATATATTGACACACAAAAATGCCATGTATGACCGTATGTAATATATATATATATATATATATATATATTATAATATTATGTCGGAATTATAATCTATCTACATACATACACAATAATATAAGATTGCACAATGATATATTAAATATATACATAATTATCATATATCACATATTGTGATTAGATAACGCCCGTCCTTCAGAGATTGGGCCACGTTGCCTCCCAGTCCAACGGAGGCATGGCGTCCCTTGTCCTCGCGCAGTGCCCGAGACCCATTCGGCTACTAACATTGGGCACGAACATTAGGAATAATTTCGGAATGACACCTGAAATGGGACAATGATACCATGTTCGAATCCATCGGAAGCATATGATCATTACTACCTCATGATGGGCACCATGGCCACGATCATGGGGGGGATACGAACATCTGCTTGGTAATCATGGGGAGAACATACTGGCTCATATGGGTTACTAACTATATAGATAGATTATATATATATAGTAGTTATTTAACTTACATCAACTTACTGACTTACTATCTGGTTACCAAAACACCACTCTACCAGGTTTGAGCCGCAAAGAACGAGATGACTTGATGCAGTCCTGAAGCCATGCAGCACAGCAATGGGGATATCAAAGCACTAATGCTAGCTAATGGATAAGACCGGTTGTGGATGGTTTGAACTTGAACACATCAAGATCAGGCTAGGGTAGTGATATGTAGAGAGATCTATCCAGCCAAAAAGGAAAATATTCACCAACCATCACAATTTTATACAGGGTAAACACTCACTGGGGCCGCATGGATGAGCTGGGAACCATCTGTCCCGACGAAAGGCGTTGTTGTACCCTCGATGCCACCAATTCCAGAAGCGGACACGAATATCGGCACCATCGTAGCCTGCGACGAAAAAAAGAGGGCGGTTTTTTCAGAGATAAAAAAAATGGGGATGGAAATGGGCTGTACGTCTTCCCAAAGTGGCTTAAAGACCCAGTGAATGGGTTGGAAATCCAACCCGTGAACATGTTTTGTGTGGTATCATAGTGGTCTCTGGAAGGGACCCATCTTGTATCCATGTCGCGACAACTCCTAACGCATTCAACCGCGAAAATGGTGGTTTCACTAGAGGCAAAATACACATTTTTTCGGTTGCTGAGATCCCGTATCTAGTGGTGAAATTGGGCAAAATAACATTGATATTATTGCTGCTTAGAGTAGGTATCTTGAATGAGCTCATTCTGGGCGAACAAACGCTGTTTCCCACATTCTTGGTGAACGAGTCCTGGTTGAATGGTAGTGAGGCAATTCCAGGAGAGCCAAATTTGGATGTCTTCATGCCATTACTGTATGATCCTAACCATATATGATAGTATCATAATCATTCAAATATATTCAAATGAGCACCCGCACGGGCCCTACTGGTTAAACAATAACAACAGTGAAATTTACTAGTATCTTATTATACGAGGGAATATTTGGTTACTATCTGGCAAGTTAACCATATACAAGTATCTACCATTTGGTTGACACACTACTTTTAAAAAGTAATGCTTATTATAATATGTATATGTATTGTATATGTATATACAGTTATACATACATCCAGCGTAACTAGTATTTTTAGAACCATTGATGACTTCCCCTTCCCCCATGGTGCATCATTTTCTAAAACGGCCTTCGCAGACCAGCAAGGAATCTGCCAAGCACAGTGCCATGGAGGTGTCATCTGTCCACCTGTGGAAGTAGTCAGAAAATGGTTGGAACATCTGGTTGGAAAATATAATTGGAAAATATCATTGGACATTGTAAAATATGGTTGAATATATGTATAATATATATATATATCATATTATATATATATGATTATATATATGTATTATTATTTTTGGTCTATTTTTGGTCTATTTTTGTTAGATGTTGGATTTAGTGCTTTCCACTGATTCGATGCCTTGGCTTCCATGGACAACTGGACTGGGTCACCGAGGCGACCACTGCCCAGGCTTCAACTTGAACTTGTTGAAGCTGCCTTCCACCTGCTGTGACATGGCAAAAAACAAATGGAAGGAAGGTATTGAAGTTGAAGGTATTGAAGGCATAAAGGTATTGGAAGAAAAAAATGTTGAAGCTGCCTTCAATTCCGAAAATTTCCTTTTTTGAAGGCAGCTATTGAAGGTGTTGAATGAAGAACTCCAGGAATTTGTTCCAAACCTTTCCAAGATTTCTGACTTTGTTTAGTCGTCCATGGCCTTGAGAATACTGCCCAGTCACCTGTCCCGCCTTTCTCAACTGGGCTTAAGACCCAGGTGACCCAGTCGATTGGGAGGGGAAAATTTACAGGACACAGCCCGTAGTGATAGGGAAAATCATGATTTCCCCCGAAGAATGTGCCTGAAAAATAATCCCAAGGATTGGATTTCTGGTGGTGAATATCTCATGTTTGATACTTAATCTCTGTTTGATTAAGGTATGGGATAATCTCATGTTTGATACTTAATCTTATTGAATATTTAATCTCATGGTGGTTAATCTTCTCTGTAAATCCATGTGTAAATGGTATGGGCAGCAGCCCCTGCCTTGAGCGTTTGCGGGTTGAAGCGTGAACCCTGGCGATCTGCGAGCGTTTCCTGTGAGAGTCCTGGGATATATTGCTATGGTTTAATTCTCTTGAAACATGGGTAACAACGAAACAACAAAACATGTCATTTCTAGGGCGGTATATTGCATAATATCATAATATGTATATAAGTGTTTTTTAAAGGGGCGTGTAACTTGAGCCCTGCCCATGTAACATTGACCGGACTATTATGTGATTGGCCAGAAAACATCGCATTGCTGTTCATGGTGCGAAGACACATTCTTCATCTTCAAGGTAGAAAAATATGAACCACACCCCTTCATCGCATCTTTTGACGGATGAGCATTGTTCATGTGCTCCCACACTGGAAACAAATATCACCATCCCATAGATTGTAGAAGATCTGAAGATCAACCCCCTATCATTTCCAAAGGGGGAAGGATCAATACAGACAGGAACGGTCCTCAAAATGTGATCCTGATCTGGGCACTTACATCAATCCCATGTCCCAGCTATTTTAGGTGTGAAAACCTGGTATTTATTTCCATGATTCTGGTACCACTGGTACCAATGTCCTTGCCATCAGGGATTTTAATTCCCCAGATCTGTCCGATGCCTTCTTCCCCACAGGCAAAAACTCTAGGAAGGCGCCCACAGAATCTGCCACTGCCATGCCAACCATAGCACCCATCTCAGCGCACGGCAACCCTTGAGATCCCTTGAGAATTCACCAACAGTGGGAACATCAGATCTTGGAGACTGGATGAATCAAGCTGGTTGTACACTGATGTCCCGTTACTTACGTGTACATCCCAGTAAAGTATCCAAGTATAAATGGTTGGTTTATGTTAGTTGAATCTCCCGCCAACATTGCTATGTCACCAACCTTTGAGGGTTGAATCCATTTTTTTTGAATGTTCAAATCCCATTATAATGTGCCATTTCAAGATATATTCCCATTTTCGAACAAAGCACACATCATATTGTTGTTGCTTGTCTGTCCCGTAAAATATACCCATGATGTCCTATGATTCGGTAGTTGAATTCACCATTGACCCAAACAAAAATATTGTATATTAGTCACATAAAACCCAAAACAATCCTCATGCCAACATCAGATGGCTAAATCCTCAAAGTGTGATGGTTAAAGCCCTAGTGTGCATGGTTAAATCTCTTCAATAATTCGTTATATATAATTATATATATATTATATATATACCCATCAAAATTGCTTGTTTGCATTAGTTCACCAATTTTGATGGTGAACCCCCCAACTGGTCTTTAAGAAAACAACACATTTTGTGATATCCCCATAAAATATACGCATCAGCTGGTTAAATCCTCCATGTTTCACCAATTTTAGCGGTCAAATCGTTAGATCATCGCAAAATGGGTATAATTGAGACAATCATGATATTTTAGCTCTAGATAAAGTATGATAAAGTGTAAATCCCACTCAATGCTTCCTTAAGCACCTCATTCTACCCTAGAAATGAAATCGCGAAATGCTGAGGCAACTGACCGCTCGGACAGCATTGGGCTCCATGGATGCCAGTTGCAGCACCTGGAGAGGGGTCAGAAATGGGGATTTCTTCATAAAATATGAGGATCTTTGATGAAATATGTTGGACACCTGTTTCCAAAAAACCACCAGCAGATTTTTGGGTTCATGAAATATGATGAAAGACGTCTGTGGTAATACTCGTATTTTGTCAGAACGACTTTTTCACCATGTAGGTGTTCGCCCAAAGACATCGACCTCATCGGACAGAAGTGCGGTAGGAGCTGGCGTGTCACTGCCCATATCCTCCGGTAATTTAACATAGCTACGGAAGCCAGACTTATAGATTATTTACCTATTAATCATTGTCATTTTCCAGGGCAATAAGTGGGTGAATATTTCCATGGCAATAAGTAACCATAAGTAACCTTGTCCATTTACCTCCTATTAATCCTTAGGCCTATATTGCCAGAGGTAATGGACCATAACACGGCACCCACGCGTCCGGCCTCCCTCTTCAAGTCCGGAGGAACGGTATCGAGGATGGAAAACTGGGACGTATCAGGTGACATACAGCCTCGATGCGGCGAAGCGACAAGGATTTGTGGTCACAGCTACCTCTGTTGCGATTGGCCAATCCCTTAAACCACCAAAAAAAGACATATGAAACATTATAAATATTAATATAATAACATAATATAATTATAAAGACGCGCCCCAGAAAACCTGGTTTGGACAAACAGACTTCAAAAGAATCTGAGGGTTTTCAACTACAGAACTACACTTAACTTGGCATCCCTGCCCACATCTAATCTGTCGCGACCTCTGAAGCGGCGGCCCGGGATCGGAACCCAACTGTTCTGGTTCCCTCAGAAAGCTCACTATCTTTTTGCTTGTAACGTTTCATGGGATTCTGGAATGGTCATCTAAAATCTAAGATCATTTCTCACCTGTATGATCTTAAATATACTAAATGATCATACTTATCATTACAGGTTAAACAAAGTTAAATATAAATATCATACGGTTACTAAATGTCATCTTTAACCAGTTGATTAGTTACCGTATGATATTTTTCAATATTCAACTGGTGTCTGATCAACTGGTCACAACCCAACTTCTGGGGCTATGGCAGTGGGCCAGTTAAGCCCATGAAGAAACAGCAATATTGTCAGTTATATATCCCATATTCCCATATATTCCCATGAGATTTCTCGCGGTAGTCCCACTAAGTAGTTATAATCTCCCAATAATTACATGATTATACACAGAATTGTACCGATTATAGTAGTGAATTACCAAAGTTACACTACAGTTACTACCAAAGTTATAGCAATTCCCATAGAAATGCCCATAGTGCCCATAAATTATGGTAAGAACTATATATAGCTTTGGGTATAACTTATGGTATAACAAATGGGTAGAACTGGTATCACTATGGTCATTAATGGCATAGTACCTATAGTACCCATTAAATGGTTTCGTATTTGATTATAGTATTTCTTAAAAATAAAACCATGGTTGGCTTACCATATTTGCTATGGCTATCCCCACTAACTATAGTTGACTATATATATAACTACTATAGTTATTGCTAATTGATGCTAATAGCATTGCCATGCCCCATAGTTATACACATAAGTAGTCATAACTATCTATTTTATAGTTAGTACATATGAACAGCCATGAAAAAATCATTAAACTATGGTACAGTAGTGGCCATAACTCAAGTATAACTAGCTATACCCACAGTGTCCTGTGTGCCGGGCAGAGAAAGGTCGCTGCACGCGTGCCCTGGTTGAACAAGGTCTCCTGGAAGAGTCAAAACCACATGGAGATGGATCAAATCCATTCAAAACCTATGGATTTCTGGGGTACTGGAGATTCATGGGGATTAGTGGCAATCGAACCATCAACAAATAGCGATATGATGATCCCTGAGATATATACCTGTACATACAGATATTTAGGGCGATGAACATCTACAAACTATTTTGGTATGAAAAGCAGGGTACCAGGCTTTTGACCCATAGCCCAATCAGCAAAGAAACCAAGTGGCAAGGCTCCAATTTCAACACGGAAAAAATGCGCTGCAACGGCAAATACAAATAGGGTTTGAAATGGATTGGCCCAAAAGTAGCTAGTATATCAATAAGATTTAATAAGTATATACATCAACATTTCATAATGCTTTGTCATCACCTTCTGTGTCTAAAATGGCAACCTTTGGACAACCATATAATGTTTTCTCGGGCAATATACCATCAAATCCAAGGGTTGGATATTGATAGTTCCATGTTTGATGGTTAAATCTTCTCATTTTTCAGGACAAAACCCATCTTGAAAGGACCCATCTTCAGCCCATCTTTGTTGCTGCAGCGTCCTGAATGACTTGTAGTGGTGCATCAGGAGGTAAGGGAGCTGATGGTTGGCCTCAGATATATACCGATCTATCCATCTACCCTCCTATAAATTTGATACAATCCATTTCCAAGACACCATTCACAGAAGCACACACACAATATTGGGGAGCATATATACATATATTATCAGATATTTGTACTCTATGGATCCAAACACTTCCTTTGAAGGTACGTACTTAAAGTCCTAAATCATACCCCAAACACTTCCCAAGAAGGTATAGCTGGATGCAGAGGCCTCAGAGGGATGGTATATCCATAGGGATAGATATGGATAGATAGTGTTCATATATCCGAAAAAAGACATTTCTCAATGTATGAATTCCAGTGGATGTATCGTGGCTTCGACCTGGGCCCCGTTGCGAGACTGAGGCAAACAGCACCAGCCCTTCGCCTGGCCATGAGGGGTTTAAGTAAACCATCAATACGATTACTCACAATAGAGCAATAGGGGAGCTAACTAAAGCAATTGAAAGAACATCAATTACCAGCATCACCAGCCCCACTAAGAATAGTAACCATCAAAATAGCGGTTTCACCATCCAAAATGGAGGGGTTAACATGCGGACCTCCAAATGACTAGGGGCCATACAACCATAGTTTCTAGGGGTGGTATTTCATTTTAGTCTGGAAGAGATTGTCAATCTATGGCACCAACGCAGCCAATAGAAGCTAACTTGAGAGATACGCTTGGTTAGTCTAGGGTTTCCTGGGTTTCCGGAGCTCAACTTGTCAACATGCAACTAACATCACCTAGGGATTCTTCATATTTCTTCAATTGTTGAGGACCATAAACATGGCGTAAGTACCGGCTGTTTCTCTGAGAAATCCATGGTGCCAGCGTTTTGACGCATCCATTTATGAACCCTATGGTTTATCATACATTCAAATCATTTGTTGAATTTGTCCAAAAATGATGCAAAATATAGTTGGATGGTTGCTGGTAAACTGGTAATTATTCCATTTGCAGATGGTTCCAAACACTCAATAAAACATCATGAAACTATTTCAATTTTACCAACCATCAATTTTGACGCTTCCCCCAACACTTTTCCGTTGATGCTTGGAGACTCTCCCCCTAGTGTGCCTTCACCACCTCAACCGTTTTCGTTCCACTCATTGACACGTGACAACGTTGCGCCCGGTGGCGACCCCCAGTGGCCGGGATATTTGACAAAACCCAGGAGCCACACGGGGAAATCTCCCGTCACGGAATTGATTTTTGTGTGTTTCTGGAACAGATCGTCGCTGAATGTGAAATGACCATTGGATGCGTAACAGATTCGCGTTGGATCCCTTATAAGACATTGGTCAAGAGTGTGCTTGTGAGGATTGGTTCATTGTTTCGGGCTCTTTGAGTAACTCAGATTTTTTTTATGTGTGTCTGAACATAATTTATATCACAATTAGTATATCTCAACCAGCCATTGGAACCTATAGGGAACCTATGCTAAGCCATTGGATTTGGGGGTACTCTTCCGACGGTCTGACGTCGTGGAAACAGCTGCAAGTTGCCGAAGTGGGAACACGCTGCCCAAATTCGAACATCTACATCCCCTTTACCGTGAAAATGTGGGCTCCCGGCTAATTTTCCCTGAATCCAAGTCTAGAAATGAAAAAAAACAAATCTCACGGCTGATGATTTTTCGTTTTTACATTTTTCAAAGGACCCCAAAAACCATGGCCGACTCTGCGACACATTGAGGAACGGCTGATGCCGTCTTTCTTCTAGGATCCCGGCCATTTGGAAGCACCATGCTCCAGCAGCAGCATCTGCGACCGCTGTTCTAGACTTCGTGTGGGTGTTTTAGAATATGGGTCTGTCTGAAAAAAGGGAAAATGGAAGAAAATGGTCATTTGGAGGATATACATACCCCGTTTTTCCAAGCAAACCCATATGTGACCCTTTCAACTTCCAAATGACACGATGCGCACAATTCTTGCAAGTCATGAAACGTCGATCTCAACTTTTCCATCTTGCTGATGTGATACCACGTGAGGAAGCAGGAGTTCAACCGCTGGGTTGTTGTATTACTGGGGCCCTGAGACTTTCCTGTCCATTCCTGTCCTAGGCGAACAAAAAGGCTTTTTCCATGAGATTTCCCATGGATTTCCCATGGATGAAGTTCCCAGGCGACCGGCGGGATCTGCCTGACCATCCTCCTTCATCACTCTCCGCATCTCCTGTAAGGCCTGCAGTGGCCCTTCTTTGATGAGAATATATATATATATATATCATATCATCATAAGAATAGTAATACTATGATACTAAAATAATATGCTTAAATGTGCTTTTAACATGTTTTAACTATTGAGTGTTTCGAATGTTTTTGTGTGTGTTCTTTCAAATTTTGTTTTTCCATGGTATACCATGGTTTTTCCTCATCTTTTTTCACAGGCAAATCCAAGCCACAGATCGCAGAGACTCCAGCAGCGTCACCATTGGTTGTTGATTGCTTCTCAAATTAATATCAAGGTTCTTCATCAAGGTTTGTTATATTGTTTTTCTCAAAGTTGTTTGTTACGTGTGATATCAGAGGTGCTGAACCATTTCTATATTGATGGCTGACCATTGTTTATCCCCTGGTGACCTGGAGATCCAAAATTTGGGACTCTTTCTTCTCCGGAAGATGGTCCAAAATAGACTCATACCCAACTACAAATTAAGCCGACGACAAATTGATGTTCGATTTTGTGTATTCATACACATAATACACATATGTATGATCTTAATTTGGGGGGTTTGCTTCGGGGTATGCTTCAGGGGTATGCTTCCGCAAGAGCGCCACCCTCCACCATTACATATCTGGTAGCGCGCTTGAAAACACTAACCCATATATATATACATATTATATATATTATGTAGTTTGTTTTATAATCTATCATTCAATCTATCAATTCTATCAATCTATCTATCAATCTATCAATCTATCCATCTATCTATCAATCTATCAATTTATCTATCAATCTTTCAATCTATCAATCAATCTATTAATCTATCAATCTGGTAGCGCGCTTGAAAACACTAACCCATACATACATATATTATATATTATGTAGTTTGTTTTATAATGTATCTATCAATCTATGAATCTATCAATCAATCAATCAATCTATCTATCTATCTATCGATCTATAAATATATAGGTATGTATGAAGTTCCTGAATGCCAAATCAGCAAGACTGACTTCTCTGGTCACCCCAACGTCCTCCCCCTTTTTTTGTCACCTGTACCGGCTGCTCGAAGGAGCATATCCCGAAGGTGTCCACGACGGTGTCGAAGGATCCGTCCTGGAGACATGGGAACCCCCTATGGGAAGCTTGTGGGATCCTGGGAATGGGCGTCCCATCATTGGGGTGTCACCGTTTGTACCCTTTAAAATGGTGTTTTAGATCGTAATTTGAAGACTTTCACCACTTTTTAGGAGGTATTTGGAGAGTCGTATAAATTCCATCAACCAGGCACTTGAGAACCAATAAACAGACATATGGGCATGGATTATTCCATATGTAGGGGGGATGCATATACCCGTTTACCAGCTTGTTTGATGTGGACATCAGGGTACCAGGGTTTTGACCCAGAACCATCACTCAGAACTGCCTCAAACAATAATACAAGGCCACCTCAACACAATTTAACTGTTGCCAGCTTTTCATATAACGTGTGCTTAGTTTGGTATTATTGTATGGTATTGTGGCATTGCAGGACCATCTAAGTCCTAAATGTCTACAGCCTCTGAACGACCAATCAACCACATCAGGAATCACCATCGCATGGTTTTAAGTCCATGCAGTCCCAGCTTCCGAGCACAGTGTGAAAGTGAGATTCTTGCGCAAACAAATCTAAATAGTCAAAAGCACCTACCGATGCATTGTCGATATCTTCATCTGGTTTGTCTGAAAGTAGGACACCCAAAAAACCAATGGTTTTCAGCCTCATTTTCCCAATCATGTTTGCTTTGTGGCCATTTCGGGGCTACATGTCTAACACCTCCATGTGACAGACTTGCCATAAGGGCGTCATGTTTTTCACCGGAAATCACCATGTCCCCACTCCCCACCTCGAAATCCAGGCGATGCGTACTCACCAACTTCAAGCGCAAAGGGATAGGCTGACAAGCGCTGCCAACTGCTGGAAATGAACAATGAACATGTGTGTCTGAACATTTGAGGATATAATATATGATATATATATATATGTATGATAAATAAATTAATATATATATATATACACATAATTATATATAACTAATGGCAATGAGGATGTATTGAACATATAGATACAGTAGCACAGTAGTACTACGTATGTAGTACTGCTATCATCTCATTGGGGAAAATCCTTGGCCCATGACTCTGGATGATAATCGCTCAAGGGGCCACGCATGTTTGTCATATTTTGCTACTCGACCATCAATTGTTGTCTGACTTGACTCATGTCCAAAATGTGTCTAAAAATGAGATTCTATAACTCAGAAATTTCAAAAAACTGCTATTTCAATGAACAGAATGATGATTCAAAACCATCAAACTTCGAATTTACCCCCGAAAAAATGAGACATCCATCACTTGAAGTACTGAGTACTGTGTGCTGGATCAGCTGGCGGGCGGGCAAAGTGGTTTTCCGCACCTCAATCTCCTTGCGTTTCTCGTCCGCCACCTGTGCAATCATGTGCAGAAGTGCAGAATGATGAAGAAAAACAAGATGGTCATGCAGAAAAAGAAGTGCAGAACTAGGGAACATACAAGTATAGTGATGATGCTGCTGCTGCTGTTGATGATGATGATGATGATGATGATGACGAGATGATGATGATGATGATGGTGGTGGTGGTGGTGGTGGTGGTAATGGTGAGGGTGATGATGATGATGATGATGGTGGTGGTGGTGGTGATGATGATGAATTTATGATGATGATCATGGTTGTATTTCCCTTTGGTTTGCATGCACAATAATCAAGTCCAACACCGCTGTTGATGAGAATGGATTCCAGAGGCACATCAAACACACCTGAAAGTCTCTCAATGGTTTGTAGCCCCTCAAAAAAAAACAATGATATGGGGGTTTCCATAAATGGGGGTATCCAAAAATGCTTGGTTTATGGAAAATCCCAAACAAGAATGGATGACTGGGGGTACCCCTATTTCAAACCATCCCAAGACCGGCAATGCCTCCAACATGGCTCGACTGAAATCCACCGCAGTGATTGCAGTCACTTTGCCACCGTTGTAGTACCTGCAGGCCGATCTTATCTTGGCCATCCGTTTGAGACAAAAATTGAAATTGCTAGGTCGCTTCCCAATTCTTGAACCATGCCAATGCATATATAATAGAATAGTTATGTAATATCCAAAACAATCTGAAACACCTGTTGAATAGCTTTGTACCACAACTGCTTCGCCATTGTTGAACTATTCATTCTGAAGCAGTTGGATAGCATAGAATAGTGCGCCGTCAATCAGTGACCCGTATGCACCGAAATACAGGTCACGAGAAGTTCCGGCCGCTACCCACAGCCACTTCCAGCACTTCACCTTGGGCAGCTTTGCCAAGTGAAGAATCACTGAGACTATAACGTGGTAAAACTCATAATCATGGGATATAGTAGGATATGGGATATTAATAGGATAACATGGAAAAAATCTGGGTTTGGAGAGTTATGGAATCACTATTACAATAAACCCTTCAATATGAAAGTGGATCATCCCATATTTAAGAACCACATCCAAACGTCAAAACTGATTACAGTATATGAACATCTTGACTTAGCTGTAAACATATTCCCCATGTTTAGAAGGAACCACCACATGCTACAATGATTCATTCTGGATCATTCAGGATGATATTTCTAGTTGTTTGTGATGATAATTTCTTCCCAAATTCTCCAATCACTTTTGTTTCTCAATTGTGAAAACCATGGATAGACATTCCATCATTCTAGAACAGTTATATAGCATGGTTCATTCATAAATGCTTCAGGATATTGTAGCTTGTCACCACGACTGCAGCTTCTCTCCCACCCCCAAGTGCAGCCACCGGTGGCTTTTTGTATCAACCGCCTGCGACAGAGTAATGTTCAAGTGAAGGAAGTCCCAGAACAATCCAGGAACAAACAGATTGGGGGGGTCATAAGCATATTAAAATAATAGAATCAAACATAATCTATACATAGTCTATACATAAGATGTGTCATTATATTGTATTATCTATTGGGTGTAAGTCTGAGGGCAGTTGATACTAGCTCTGATGTTGAACCTGGTGTTGAATATTGCTTTTGTCAAACAAAGGGTGCCTCTAACCCCAGCCGCCCATCCTGCGCAGTTTACCAATGCCAGCCAGAAATTCATCAGATCGGACCTCAAGGGCAGAGAGTTGGCATGGACCCAATGGGGACCAGTTTGACCTTTGATGCAGCATCGCAAAGTACCAGTTTCAGAGCTAAGAGAATTGAAATAACTTGAGAACTTGTAGCCACTTCCTGAGTTGCAATGCTTCTGCCTCAGAAATTTCGCAATCTGAAATCATATCATCAAATCAACACTACAAACACTACCATGAGCGGCAGCCACGTTTTTCATTTCGACAATGCTTAAAACATGCAATTTCTCGAGGGTGTCTAAATCATTCACTCCATCTGAGCAGTACGCAAGTCAACTGCACCAGCTGTACCCCGCACAACGCATCCTTGATTTTTCAGGAATAGAAAAAAGAAGCCGCTTCGAAATACCAAAAAATAGGTATGGGTCAAAATCCCTGGCAGCCTGGTGACCCCTGAAAATAACTATAGACTATAGGATTTAAGGATGCTCATATCCAAAATTGGGCATTGCATCGGTACCCATCCCCCAATCCTCCAGCAGCCAAGTGCTCAAGCCAGAACGTCCCATTTCTTCGCCTTGGTCGGAGGGACTTTCCTCTACAGCTGGATAGCTTCTGCTCCACAAAAACTGGAGAATTCGTGATTATTTCATCATACCTCACTGGTAGCTAAGCCATGCTAAGCCTAGTTACGTGATGTTCGTTCTATGTACAACTGGTTGGTGGTTTCAACCCCTCTGAAAAATATGAGTTCGTCAGTTGGGATGATGACATTCCCAATATATGGAAAGTCATAAAAGCCATGTTCACCACCAACCAGAAAACCTGTCATCATTGACATGGGCCAACGGCTGTTCTGTCCTGAAAGTTCACCACGTGCAGTGTCCAGGAAGCCAATGCGATCCACATCAAAATTGAACCCCGTCCCCAGCCACTGCCCACAGATTTGGGTGTGTTTGAACATATTCAGTCTTCAACGATCACGTCTACTTTGTCTTTTAGCCTCTTTAAGTAAAGCAGCTTTGTTATTCTTTGTAAACGGTGAATCTAGACAATCTATAGTAAAATCGAAAATAATGAAAACTAAACCAGGGCCTTTTTCAGCATCTAGAAAATTCAAGTCTTTTTTCTATACTCTGCAGACTCTGCAGATATCTCTGAAACACACTGCATCTATGGTCCCGTCCACCCAGGGCTCCCGAACCAATTGGTCAAAGGTCTCTTTTCGAGCCTTCTCCGAGGGGCACGGCCTTGGCGAGCCATCATTTCACGGCATGGCCATGCGGCATGGCCTATCAAACTGATGTGATTTCCCAAAGAAACTGTTGAGTTAAGAAACAAAAACACATGGTAAGTGATATACCACTGAATAGTGATAAGTGATGATAAGTGATAAGTGATGATAATGGTTGATATTGGTTGATCCGCTAGTAAAATGATGAGACGTATTGAGGAGTGATATACCATTGATGCCCATTGATCTTAACGATGTTGATGGCTTGCATGATTTTGCCTAATATACAGTTTTTTTTTTAAAAAAAAACATAGCTGGCTGGTATTCAACCTCCAGCATGATAAATAAAGAACTAGCCAGATACCCTTCACCAGCGGGTCGACCCAGTTGTATTAGCTACACGTCCATTAAATCACCAAATCTCTTGGTAACTTCTCCCTTTCGCTTCTGTATGGTTGGCTATCCAGTGAAACGATGGTGGGATTTCTGTAACTGGTCTCTTGAGATCTAAGGAATTTCATCATCCCTCGCTTCTTAGCGCCCCAGCCATGAATGGCCAGCTCTCTAACCAAACCTCTAACCCAAGCAAGGTCGATTTCTCCAAAAACGCGGGTACCCGTAAGATCCAGTGGTTCAAAACTTCAAGATTTAACCATGCAACATCTTATATCCCCTCATATTCAACTGCCATCCCTCAAATGCCTAGCGCTAGCACCCCCCCTTATGCATGTAGAAAATTCAACATAATCCAACCATTAAACGCGTTAAAAGATACCCTCTGGTAAACCAACATAACTATGGACAATCACCATGTTTAATGGGTAAATCAACTATTTCTATAGCCATTTTCAAAAGCAAACTGTAAACGTTTACCAGAGGGTAACAATATTGTTGGTGAATGTTGGTGATATATTACATTCCATGATATTCCCATGAAATGAAATATTACCTTGTTATACCCATGAATCCCATGGAAAACCATCGCTGGGTCGTCGACTTGGGCTTCGGAGGCGATGCCAAGAGCTGAGTGGCCATGAAGGTGATGGCGCAGCCGCTCCCTGTGCCACCGACCCGAGAAAACATGCCATGGAACCGGCAAAAAATCAAGGATTGAAGAGAAAAAAAATGAAGATTCCACCAACATATCAGGGATTTGATATGATTTAAGATGATTTCATCAGATTTTAAGAACAATTTCAGGAAAACTATCAGGGATTCACACAACTAAGACATGGAGAAACCAAGCAAAATCAGTGTAAACAACTCTCAAAATGGTGGATTTACACAGCACTTTTGAATTTAAAACATACCATGGGATTTTGGTCCAGAATTTGAGACGCTTGCTGGGTGAAAGATGCCTCACAATGGAAATCTCCCACGTTAGGCCCATTAGGCCCACGTTATCCCATTTAATCCCACCCCACTAATATCAAGAAAATCCATGAAAAACCCTAATATTCATACAAATTGACCATTGATTCCTGGCTTTTAGGAGAAGCACGTTGTACCTTGATAAGTCCCATGGCCAGTGGCCACTGTCCATGTGGCCGAAGCCTGGCCTAAGGCACCGAGAGCCACCCGCACTTGGCTGGCCGAGGCCATTTTGCTGCGGCCCGAAGGCCAAGATGAGGTGTGATTTCTCAAAATTCACTGATTGACAAGAAAGAACACTTAACATGACTTAACATGATTTGACATGACTTAGCCATAGCACGACTTAATATGATTTACCTCATGACTTGACATGACGTAGCATGGCTTAACATGACTGAATGGTTTGACCAACATTTGTTGGGTGGTTACCAACAAAGACGAAAACACATATGATGAAGTTCAATGGGTGTTTTTTTACAATGTGGAATGTCCATGAAATTCCACGATTTTACAATCCAAATGCGCTGGGAGTTCCTATTAAGTTCCTATGAAACTATCATGGGAGGAACCTCATGGTCCGGTGCACTCTTGATTTTGTTTCAGTGCAACTCTTGTTCTGCAATATTCGGGATAGACGTGGGAGTGTATCCCTGTACATTCATCTTATACAACACGTCTATTTGTAGGATGGCGATGTGTGCATACAAGTGTGGCTTTCAAGCGTCAGTGCCTTTGCTGTCATGTGGCCATCTCGAACCTCTCAGATTAATGGGTTATATGGTTATGTTATGGGTCAAAACCTGGTACCTTAGGTGCCTCAAAATAGCTGGTTCTGGTTAATGGATGTTTTTTCCCCCACATATGAAAAAAGGTTTTGAGTTTTGACATGTTTTGGCCCATCCCCAGATTAGAGTTCTGGTTCGATGTTTTCTTCCCGACCTATCATCAGCAACGCTTCTTGACACATGTCTGAACCATCGGCCTTCAATGGCCTTCAGCTGAACATCGTGGACACCAGTCTGGAACTTGGACGGGATCACTGGGCTGACTGCATCACAACCATCTTGAGTCAACCAGCGTAAACCAATTATCAGTCACACAACTAGTTGAGCCTCGACCAATTGGGGGTTTCCATAATGAGGGTACCCCAATATGTTTGGTTAACAATGCAAATCCATCTATACATGAATGATTTAGGGGTACCCCCATTTTAGGAAACCCCCAGTTTGTGATCAATCCCACACAAAGTGTGGCAGGCATGTGCTTGGTGGTTTCATTGGTGGTCATCCAAACTGATGGATGATGAACGGACTGATTGACATCTCGGATGAAACCAACATATTCTTTGCCTAATCAGCCTTTTGCTGCACAAACCTGTGAAATTTGCGATGTTCACCATGATATTTTTTGGAAACCCATGGAGACCCTATTTCTATAGTCATTTTGGCCAACTCCAAATATTCTGCCAATCTGAAATGATGTAAAATTCCGGTGATTACCACCAAAAACAGACACATTCTAGTCACATGATAAAGTCATGCCAGGTCTTTTCAATATTTGCATATTTGCATTTTGCATATATTTGCCAGCCCATCTTCCAATAAGAGTCCGCCTACCAGTTGATCTAGCATTGAGACCAGGATTTTTTGTGCCAAAATACCATGTATCAGGACCCAGGTACCCTTGCAAACCTTCACAGCAGTATCAATGGTTTTGAATGGTTTTGACCTGTCCTCAAAAGGTAAACCATTATTTCACCACCAAGATGGGACCTGAACTCCCCAAAAGTAATGCTTGAACTCCAGAAGGTGCGTCCCCAAACCAATAGAATCATCAGAGCCATCCCAGAGCCATACTTCCCCACTAAGCGGTTGTAAAACTCCTTTCACTAATGTTTTGGCTGCGCACATGCAAACTGTTGCATGTCAAATCGGATTGAAACCAAGGCTGTCAGATGCTGAAGACCAAGGAGGCTGCACAGCCTTAGCCACAGCTGAGGTCCAAAGCCCACTGCATGCAGCTTGCGAGCCAAGGAAGCCGAGGCACCCAGACATACCCAAACCATCCCAAACCCAAAGTCAATAAAAGGCTCAGCGTCCCTGGATTTGGAGAAATTTTAAAATACATACCATAGACTTCGAAACTTCAACATGACTGAAACTTGTGAGGCCGGGGCCAAGCACGCATGACTCTGACGTCCTGCCAGTGGCGACTGCGCAACAGAGACGGGATCAGAAAGAAGTGCACAGCTTCAGCTCAGAACAACTCTGCCAAGTGCAGGCCATCTTGTTTTCATTATCCCACAGGGCTCAGGGCAGTGATTCATATTCTTGCGTCACAAGTGCGTTGTGAAGCTTGAGCTCTGCTAACCAATAGGCGGCCTCCGCCACTGATTTTAAGCTCAAAAGCAGTGAACATATAAATGAGAAGACTGCCACATCACTTGATGTAACAAACGGAAATGCGTAAAATTGAAGAAGAAGTTGCAGTGGTGCTTCTACCGACTTCTCAGAAAGCATGATCATCTCGAGGTCGTCGGTGGATTGGCTAATTTTCAGCGACTCGCAAGTCGCATTCCAAAGCTTCGAGATTGCCCCCCGGGAAAGTTGCTGAGACAGCGACGCGAAAAAAATCATGCCCGAAACTGCGGCAAAAATGTAGTTGCCGGTCAGAATATATTGAACAACACCATTCATGTCTAGCACAACATCGAGGTAGAATGGCACAATGGTCTTTCCTGTATAAGATGCTCTCTTGAGCCATGCTGCATCCATTTCAAAACACTGCGGCTCTTCCTCCGACGAGGAACGTTCCTGCAACGCGTCGTCGCTGCCCGGCACCGCTTCCGGCACCGCTTCCGGCACCGCTTCCAGCTGCTTGGAGCAGAAGGTGCCCAGATCCAGGAGTGCGGTGACAACAAAACCCAAACATGGAGCAACATACGTCATTGCACCTGACAAGATCAGTAGCCACTTCGGTAAAGCTTCCAGGGCGCAGTCTCCACCCGAGCCGTTGCAGTAGCCCCTACGGAACCACGGCATCTCCGAGAGGCAGCTGCTGTAGACGTCGTGACGCGCCAGACAGGAGGGGCTGCTGCCTCGCCACCACGTCTCGTAACGGGGTGTTTGCATCCAGGGCGGCAGCCCTTGGCGGCTGTGGCTTGGAGCCTGGTGGCAAATTTGTTCTGTATCGAATTTTTTCAAGGAATCATCGCCGTTGTCCATGATGAACCACACCATCATGGCCAAACGCAGCAGCCAGCTGCAGAGCCTGGTGCTCCGCGCGGCCCGGGGCCGGGAGGAGACCAGGCGGCTGCTGGGGAACAGCCAGAGTAGTGGAGCTTCCAACAGCTGGCGGACAGACAAATCCGTCACCTGTGTGGCAATGAGGAAGTGCAGCAGCAGGTAGACTGGAATCACATAGGCCGTGCTGTACCATGCTGCAAACATCACCACCAAATGAGACAGGATCTCAACCACAATATGAACAAAGACCACCCAGGAGCGGCATGTCCCCAGCTGTTCTGATACGGCTGCGGTGATTGCCGCCTTCTTTGCGGCAAAACTTGCCATGTGTCACCCCATGGTCAGGAAAACACGAATATCACAATAGCGAAATATGAAAAGTATCAAACTGACTCTTTGAGCTCAAAAACACTTGCAGATAAACATAGAATCCATAGGTCACATGGTTTCATACAACATACTGTCTCTGCAACTTCAACTGCGCTTTGATCCATGGTTTTTGGCGAAATGATGTGGGATTAGTATGGGTTAGTGGAGTGAAGAATCGCAAGCCATGGCCGTGACTATTCTCAGAAAAGACACTTGGCAAAAATCACCATCTGTAATAGACATTATTCGCAAAATTGGATGACTATAATAGATTGCGCAATCCTCCACACACAACGAAGGTTTAGTGATCGAACTGTCCAACTTTCAACTCTGATCAGGCTATGCCAGATTTATGATGACCAGTGGTTGGGATGCATTTTCCACTCGACGCCTTTGGCCACTGGCCACACTGTCCACCGTCCAAAACATGGGGGGCATGCAAAAAAAAGATGTGGTTTTTTGATCTGAACAACATGTGTTTGTTTCTCCATCTAAACACCATCCTGTTTTTCATGCTGTTTTTCCAAGGCTTGGTGGTATTAAATGGTATCCGGTATGCCTTTCTCCGACCCACGCGATTTCCCTTGCAAATTCCCAAGTGCCGAGCACCTCTGAAGCAGCACGAAGCCAGTGCCCTGCCAACGATCCACAGGTGCCAGGTAGTTCATCCACTTGCGTGGCAGATTCAGAGATACCCTGCAAACAAATCACAGATTTTCAGCTACGTAGTGTATACTATACCCTCTCATTGTCATCAAGTTTCACCCATGTTCATCCAGTATCATCATCCCTTATTATCATCCCGTATCATGAATTATCACCAATTTTCGTCCACTTATTGTTTTATGATCAAATGATCCCCAATGATGGTACCTGCAAGTCCATACAAATCCAACCATCAAAGTGCCATTCACCGGGCAGCCCAGTCTCATGCTGAAATATGTCAGAGGCATGCCATCTGCATATTGACCTCTTTAAGACTTGGAATCCACCCAGGCACAGCCCCTGAAAACATGCTACCACTGGACCCAGAAAGAACACGGGAAACTCGACTCTGAAGTTGGTAGGATGCCGGATCAAAGCACTGAATTTGGCCCGAAAAAAATTGGCTAAGTCTTTTTGAATCCATTCCTGGGCTAGAGCCAAACAAAATAAGCCAAAAGCAAGTTGCTGATGATTCAAATTATCCCATTTTTGATGAGTCCCTCTATGTTTCTGGGTGGGGGGGGCACACAATTAAGCCAAAACCAAACTGTTGATGCTTCAAATCCCCCTTCAAAACCTCTAGATGTGATTTAATTTGTAGGATTTAACCATCTTATATTTGGAATTATTTCAATTCATGTAGATTGGATTGAAGCATGTAGATTGGATTTACTTACAGCCAAACGTGTTTGAAAAGAACATTTCAACGACCGTGAAAGTGGGACCCCAGACTAAGCACCCATGACGTTCTGCCAGAGGTTTTTTTTCATCTCTTTGGGCTTACAACAATGGATCATATTGCGTCACAAGCGCATCGTGGAGCTTGAGCTCTGCTAACCAATAGGTGGCCTCCGCCACTGATTTTAAGCTCAAAAACAATGAAAATATAAATGACAAGACTGCTACACGACTGGATGTAACGAACGGAAATGCGTAGAATTGAAGAAACAGCTGTAGTGGCGCTTCCAGTGCCTTCTCTGAGAGCATGATTTTCTGCAAATCGTCAGTGGACTGGCCAAGCTTCACCGATTCCAATGTCGCATTCCAGAGCTTCTGAACTCCACCCCGGGCCACTTGCTGATGTAAAGATGTGAAGAAAATGATGGCGGATCCGGCAGAAAACATGAAATTGCCCGTCAGCAAATATTGCAAAATCCCATTCATATCAAGGATGACATCGAGGTAGAATGGCCCAACAATCATAAGTATGTAGGACGCTTTTTTCAGCCAACCCACTTCCCCTGTCACGGTGTTCATTGTGGCCGCTGCCTGGGTGCCTGGCACCTCTGCCAGCTGCTTGGAGCAGAAGGTGCCCAGGTCCAGGTGAGTCCCAACCACAAGACCCAGAACTGGGCCGACCGCAGCAACTAATGCTGATAGAGACAGCAGCCAGGGCGGAAGAGCAAGCACTGCACAGCGTCCCGCCTGCGCGTTGCAATAGCTGCGTGTGAACCACGGCAGCTCTGTCAGGCAGCTGCCGTACACTTCGGGATCTGCAAGGCATGTGGGGCTGCCGCCGTGCCACCAGGTCTTGTACTGCGGTGTCTGCAACCAGGGCGGCAGCCCCTGGCAGCTGTGGCGTGGATCGTCGTAGCAGATGTGATCGCCAGCGAATTTCTCCCAGGAATCATCACCACAGACCACCACCAAGATCCCAAACATGGCCCAGCGCAGCAGCCAGCTGCAGAGCCTGGCACCCCGCGCAGCACATGGCCTGGAGGAGACCAGGCGGCTGCTGGGGAACAGCCAGAGCAGTGGAGCTTCCAACAGCTGGCGGACAGACAAATCCGTCACCTGTGTGGCAATGAGGAAGTGCAGCAGCAGGTAGACTGGAATCACATAGGCCGTGCTCTCCCATGCCGCCACCATCACCATCAAATGAGACAGGATCTCAAACACAATTGTAATGAACACCACCCAAGAGCGACATGCTCCCAATTCTTCTGTGATTGCCGCGGTGATGGCAGTTTTTTTGGCGGTGAAGTTAGCCATGAGATCCCGAAAACAAATGAAGGAATATTAAAAAAAAAATCAATGTGTGCTGAGCTCTCAAACATTGCAGATGCAGAACCAGCATCATGGTTTATGATGTGCATGATGAGAACCAAGATGATGCACTTTACAGGTGAAGACAGAACCCGTGGGTCAAACGGAATCATACTAATATGATCGAATCTAAAATGATCTCTGCAACTTCGACTTCGGCATGAGAAATCGTTCAAAAATGTCAGTTGCCTTCAGTTTAGACCGCAACCAATCCACGATTCATTTATGTGTAAACGTCTATGTGTATTTGAGGTGATACACATCGTTGGTAGCATTCGAACAAAGAATCCGATTTCAGCTGGAACCCATCCGCAAATGAGGCCCCGCTCCTTCCACAGCTGTTCTTCCAGAATTGTTTCACATTTCGAAACGGCACCATCATATGGCACAACCCAAATTGCGTTCAAATAGAATCCCCCTCTCCAAATATTAAGTTAAATCCCCCCAACAGAAGATCTCAAATGAATAATTTCACCCTTCGAAAGTAGTTAAAATTACCAGTATTACGCACAAGGCGGTGGCGGAAGTTTCAAAAATAGGAAACCTATAGGAGAGATTGGTTGTTGTGAATCAGGGATGACAGAGCGAATCCACTGATGGACCGAAAGGTGCTTGAGGTCTCCTCTCTTTCTCTCTCTTTCTCTGAATATCTACCTACCTACCTATCTATCTTCTATGTATCTATCTTTTATGTATCTGTCTATCTATCGATCCATCTATCTATCTATCTCTCTCTCTCTCTTTGATCTAATTACCTATCTAACTATCTATCTGTCTATCTATCTGTCTGTCTGTCTGTCTGTCTATCTATCTATCTCTCTCTCTCTTCCATCTGTCTATCTGTCTATCTGTCTACCTGTCTAGCTGTCTACCTGTCTATCTGTCTATCTATCTATCTATCTGTCTGTCTATCTGTCTACCTGTCTACCTGTCTATCTGTGGTGCAGTGTCATTCAGTGCAATGTAGTGTAGTGTAGTGTAATGTAGTGTAGTGGAGTGTAGTGGAATGTAGTGTAGTGTAATGTAGTGTAGCGTAGTGTAATTTGGTGTAGTGGAGTGTAGTGGAGTGTAGTTGTGTAGTCGTAGTTGTAATGTAGTGAAGTGTAGTGGAAGGTAGTGTAGTGTAGTGTAATGTAGTGTAGTGTAGTGGAGTGTAGTGGAGTGTAGTGTAATGTAGTGTAGTGTAGTGGAGTGTAGTGTAGTGTAATGTAGTGTAGTGTAATGTAGTGTAGTGGAGCGTAGTGTAATGTAGTGTAGTGTAGTGTAAATTAGTGTAGTGTAGTGTAAGGTAGTGGAGTGTAGTGTAATGTAGTGTAGTGTAGTGAAGCCAAGCGAAGCGAAGCGACATCTGAACCTCCAAAAGTGGTCCGAACCCCTGGTGTTTTGAACATTTTGACTTCGAAATGTGCTTCGCGCCACAACCGCGTGCAATTTTTCATCTCTCATCTGGCCAGATGGCTCCGCACCCGCCGCTTTAGCGAGCCTGCTTTTCGACCCTCCGGACCCCCAAATCATTGGAAAAACACCGTGTTTCGCGACTTTCCTACCTTTTCACGCATCTGCATCTTCTTTCTTCTGACTCTTTCTCTTCTACTCTTCTTTCTTCTAATCTTTCTCTTCTCTCTGCCTCTTCCCTGCTCTGCTATCTGTCCATATTGTCGGAAGTTTGACTTCTAAACTTCCTTTGAACATATATGTTTTATTTGTTCAATCTATTTATCAACAGACAATATAAGAAATCCACCATTCAACAACTGTCTAATTCCCTGGGTACCCCCGATGCCGCTCCAAAACCAGGATGCCTGGAAGCTACGGAGTGTGAGTCGACGGCCATGACTTTTTGGATCCCAAGATGTTGTTGCCAAAATATCACATGACTTACGTCCCTTTACATTGACATCATTGAATGTGTCAGACACGTCTTTGTAGGGAGGCAATGTGTGCTGGTGTGGCTGTCAAATGTCAGTGTGCTGCCAAGGTGTTTGTTGAACACATCATTAAAAAATAAATTGTGATCGTATATGTTTAGTTTCAAGTTCTGAGTGGAGTGACCCTTTACAGCCTATCACCAGTACTGTACTACGCTCCTTGGCACATGTCTGAACCAACGGCTTTCGGCTGAACAGGCAGCGGCCAGTTTGGACAGAAGGACAGACTCTGGTGGATTCTTGTTCTATCATCTTTTGTTTTTGAAATGGGTTTGATTGAATATGTTGGGGAAAAAACAAATTGATGGTTGATTGTCATGTTCCATCCTTCAACCAAATTTGGCCATGGATGGCCATGGCATCTCTTTGGGTGTTCCACCCCTTTTGAGACAAACCCATCTCACGCATCGAAATGACAAACAAATTGAAACCACCGTGCCACCGATGATGTGCCACCCAGCTTTGAGCCGTTCCAGGACCTTTTTTTGGGACACTCTGGTAGTGTCGTTGTGAGTTCTCTGTGTGCGTTCCTCTGGCGGTGTTCAAAGACCGACGGAGGTCAAACGGTCAAGTGGACTGTACAAAGAGAAGGACCCAGGCCTCATGCAGGTTCCTTCAAATTGGGCCCATCAGGATTTTGGCCATGAAACATTTTTGATATTTTGGATGATTTTGGCACCTGCTCCAAACAAATATTGACAGTTATACTATACAGTTCATTGATGTTCATTCAATAATGCTTTTGTGATATATATATATATATAGTGTATATATATATGTGCACTATATGTTTCAATCATTATGTATATATATATATACTTCAGGAGGAACAAAGTTTTTGCTTCTTGAAAGCTTTACAAAACATCCATCTCGGTCAACTGCGGATCACATTTTCAAGGCCGTTTTGTGTGGCAAGTGTGGGACGGTCAATTATCACCCTCTTTTAAACATATAAATAAGATTTTAGAGCTTTTGGAGAGTGGAAATGCGACCGGGGTACGACAAAGCTCCATGCTAGGATTCTACGGAGAAAGGGTGTGAAGAAGAAGAAGAAGAAGAAAAGAAGAAGAAGAAGAAGAAACCAAACATGTTCACTGTGGGAAGCTCAACAAGCGCAACTTTTGTCCTACCAGTGTAGTAATATTATAAATATATTACAGTATATATTATGATATTCATTTATTGGAGTAAAACGTTTTTCAATCAAAGAATCATCAATCAAACCACCTATACTATTCACTACATTCTCTGCTTCATTTTTTTTACGGTTCGGTGGGAAACTCATCCAGTGCGGCAAATCCTGAGAACCAGCTCCCTCCAGCGCAAAAACTGACGACCACACCTCAACGCAGGGGGCGGGTTGAGCGCAGCGCGCTGGCGGCAAAGCGCTCAACGAGGTACCGAGAGGTCGCCATCAGTGGTCCGCTAGGAGGGTGCCATGGGACTGCATCCGCTGTGACATTGCCATGGGGACATCTTCACATGTGTTGTTCAAAGATAATGTGGTTGATGTAGACCTGAAAAATAAACGTTCACTTCGGGATGGTTTCCATGTTTTTTTTTCCGTAAAACATACAGTAGTTTATGTTTGCCTCCATGGTCAGTTCCGGGAGCTTAAACATATGTTGGAATCTGAAAGCCACAGTATCACAGTGCACCAAAAGCGCGTCGTAATTGGAAGCTCACCTAGGACTGGGTCACTTCTATGCTGGGGGCCTTTTTGGGAGTCCAATCTGGGCTGGCTAAACTTTGAAACTGGCCTTACTGGATCTTTCAGAGTTGATGTTGACATAGTGACCTACTTACATATCGGCATGCATCAGCATGCATCAGCATGTCTCAGCGGATTGGCTTAAATTCTTTGCAGCCCCAAATCTAGGAACGGGACAAACGGACGGCGCAATCTCAAGCTGTTTGAGGTTGCCGCCATAGATTCAACAGGTCTGTCAACCGTATGGTCAGGGCGTACATACGAAAACACGCCTGACAAGAAGGCGAGTGCCGCACTTCAATTGGAACCATATCAACGGAGTTCTGGCAATCATCTTTCATATCTTCCTGCAAGGTCCGGTGATCATGGCCAACCCTAGAGGCCCACTCGTGGTCCTACACACATTTGACATACTGTAAATTCCTCCAGCTACCTGTGTTTGCTCCATGGTCCACCTTGTTAAAGTAATCGCTGTGCCGATGCAGCACCCAAGCTTCGGCAGCTTCGGCAGCTTCGCGAACCGCTGGCCCCTATACAAATCGAGGTGAGGTCAGGTCGAATCTGTATGAAGCACCCAAGGCACACCTCAGCGATGAAAAGATCCGATAGGACTTGAAGGGTTGCGGACTTGAATTGGCTTCATTGTTGTCCATTCAAATCCTGAATGCTTCATACTCCAGCAAATTTGAACGGTATACGCAGCGATCTCAAAGCTTCAAGAACAAGACATTCATTCCCCTTCGTTCAAACTTCACATATGGAGGGTTCCTAAAATGGTGGTACCCATAAACTATCCATTTTTGGGGTATCCCCATGGGAAACCTCCTTATTTTTGGGTGTTGCAAACTCTGCAACATCAGGGTCAAATCTCCAGTGATCAATCTAGGAAAACCCATGGGCCTTTCCACATCTGTGTTCGTTAAACTATAGGCTTGTCCATTGATAAATCTATATATCTGGCTTGCATAAATCCCCCAATAAATCCCCCATAAATCCCGTCTAAAATCCGCTAGATTGTCCCCTATTGAACCCTATGAATTCTCCAAAAGAAAAAAGACCATGGCCAAGCTGCACAATGTCCAAGGCTGAAATGACTCCGACCACTTCACCGTTGTCGCCCGTCGAGGCATCTCGCACCTAACATGGTTTAATTTGATGCTGATGTTCTTATTTTTTTCTGATGTTTTGAATATGGTGTGATGCTTTATCGGAATGATATCGTTCCACCTGCTTGAAAGCATTTCTTCGATGACCTATGATGAGCAAAATCTGTTGTCTAAGCCAGATTAATGACCATGGAATACGCCAATGTTCCAAACCTTCAGCAACTCTTATTCCAATGATCAGAGTCTATTCTGTATTGGTCCTTCTGTGTCCCGTGTCAGTTTGGTCCGTCCTTCATCGCGTGCTTGTGACACGTGTGTCAGCGCTAATGTCCCGCCCTCACTCACTACCTCCTTGCGAAATTATCTCGATACTTGGGATCCCTATCCCAAAAAGATCCAAAAAGTATATGAAGATAACACGCAGGTGAAACCAGCAGACAGAATAGAATATAACCCCATGCATGGATATATGCATGTAGCATGTCAAATTATTCACCCCCAGAAAAGCGACGGTCTTTGAACCATTTTTTTTAAAGTAAAAATCAAAATCAAAGCCGCAAGAAACACCCAAAGAAACCAACCCCAAATCCGCCGAACTCCTGTGTTCAACAAATTCACAACCTTTTACTGGGCGCATCCACAATAAAAGCCCCAGGGCACATCCCCAAATCCATCGGCCAAGGGCGCCAGCAGGTGATGGACCTCCGCCTCCGCCATGATGTCGGCCGCCTCCGAGAGCAGCACGTCGGAGCGCACCGAGCGGCTGCCGCAGCCCACCGGAGGGCGCTCCTGGCGGAGGTGGAGGGGGAAAAGGTGAAGGCTACACCTTTTTGGAAGTATTATATAGATATTATATAGTATCATATAATATCATATTGTATTATATAGATATTTTATATTATATATATAGTCTTGTTGAAGAATTTTGTTGATTTCATCACTTAGCTAATGGATGCTAATGGTGTTGTTGTTGTCATTTCTTGGAGATTTGATGACTTCGAAGCTACTGTATATAGGCTATTTCTTGGTGGTGGAGAGCTGTTTCGTAAGTTTCAGTGTTTTGGGTGGAATCTATGGTATAATCCATTGAGTGATATCATCACCATAACCCAATCTATACCACTAACCCCCTAGTATTCCCATCGTATCCCTATGATTTGGGGCTTAAATCCCATTATTTACGGTGTTTCCCAAACGGTCTTCCCATTAAATCCCAGGAAAATTCTCCTGAAATCTCCAAATTCCCTCGTAAAGTACACATTATCCCAAGTAACATCACCATTTTCCCTGGTAAAATCTGTTTTTTTTGCTTCAAAACCGTGGGCACACCGCACCAAGCATCGACAGCAGACCCCCTGTTCGGCTCCTTGGCCAAAGCTCTCAGCCAGCCAGCTACGGTGCTGGTGTTGCCTACGCGCTGGCTAAGGATATCAATATCATGGGGATTATAATAAAGAACTGATTTGAATTGATTAGAAATTGAACTTGGGAGGATTCCCATAGGGTTATCATCGTTTTTAATCCCAGACAGGATATAAGAACTGTATTACTGCTGGATATACCGGATATAAAGACTGTATAGGTATTATAGAGATTATAGAGTGAGAATTATTCAAGAAATGATTATGATCCCAGACTGGATTTAAGGCATTGCAGTTTTGATGATTCCCATACTCATCATCGTTCTTTGTTGCATGAACTGGTCGTGACCGTTGTGTATTGCTTCCAAGTGATGTAATGTTACATCAGTTTTATCCCCACTTTGCTTCGCAAAACTATGGATTTACAGTAAACGTATTAAAACATCTAGAAGTCGTATGTAAACCTTAAGAAATTGCGGTTGATTCCCCGACAAATTACTACACACCAATGAATGGATTGTTTTCAGGAAGATCTACCATTGACACCAAGTTGTTGTCTATCAAATATGGCCTCTGTAATTTTTACGTTACAGCCAATTCCTACAGAACCCCAAACAGTGAGTCTGCAAGATGGTTATCCGGATATATATATATATATATATATAAATCAATCTATCCATTTATTGGGCGGCTCCATGTCATATAATTACCCTCCAGTAATCAAATATGGTCACACGCGAAAACTACCCATTCAGTTCGATGAGTTTCCACTTAAAGCCTTCATGTGGGGGGACTTTCCCAACCATATCTACAGGGGTTATATCCCAACTTATTCCCAATTTGTGGATACTTTTTGGGGGGTATAACCATATAAATATCATGTTAGATCCCTTTGTATCTATATGAGATCCATATTTTCTAAGATAACCATAACTAACCTCGGATCCATTTTTAAATCCACAACATGTTGTAACATATGGTCTATAATCTATATAATCCATATAAATCCATGTAATCTATATAATATATTTTGTAAGATATCCAAATATAAATTTCATGTTATAACCATTTATATCCATTTGTAACATGTTGTAACCTCAACTGCACCGCCCGCCTCGCAGATGCTCGGAGAAGGCCCGGACGGCATCGGCTGCGGTGATCACGCCATAGACGCGGCCGTGGTCCTGGTTTCAGCAAGGGCGCAGCCAGGGAGCGGCAGCCAGGGAGTGGTAATGTTTTGTATTACATATACTACATTATATTACATTTTAATTACATTATAAATATATATTATACTATACTATATATAATATATATATATATGATAAAATCATATATGATCTATGTGGAAATATCTTCTGTCTGGGTCTATATCTACATGTTGTACACACACACAATACGTGCATGCATACTCTCGTAGATTTGCTCGAAGCTGTGAATCTGTAAACCCTGCAATGATGGCCTGTACTGTACGAGTACATGATATAAATCCGTGTTGGACTTTTTCTAGGTCATCTGATTGGGTTTCTCATATCACATTGGAAATTCAATCCTATATCCACATAATATCACATAATCCTATGAACAAATGGTCAATGATAGGAATTGATTGTGATTCGATTTCTATTTCATTGCCATTGATCTGTGCCCTTGCCGCACCTTCTGCCACTGCTGCTCCTCTGGTGTGAGGTCGTCCTCAAGGGGGCTTTTTGCAGGCGCATTTATGAGCATTGACAAACCAAAGCTTCAAACACCTGTACCCATAGGATCCATGTATGGTATATATGCTAACATTTGGGGTATATTGATGGTAAATGTTACCATATATGGCATACATGGATCCTATGGGGTAAATGCACGGCAAAATTGGGCACTATGAACATCGACAATATGAGCCCTATCGAGCCTCTTGCGTGAATTCGGACCAGCAATCACATTCTCTGGAGTCCATGTCTATCACAAACATGGAATGCCTTTCAAAGATTTGCGCATGGCTCAAACTTATCTAGCCCCAAATTGGATAGTTGAATGATAGGATAGGATGATGTGTTATGAAAGATTACATATTTTGCAAAATTATAAGTCCTTTGGCTCGAATGGTCCATGGGTATACCCCACTTACTTTCACCAAGCAGCGATCTCGATCTTGCAGTCCTTAGTGCCCAAATCATTGGATGATCCCCCAAAAAGTGATCATTGCCATGCTAAAATGGTACCCCCTTCAGTTCAACAGACCCTGGTTGGTTCTGAATTTGGGATTGACATGGATTGACATCAGTTTGAGGCATCACTTGCATGACATCACGGACTTGACCATTGAACAAAGGGGTTTCCTTAAACTCTCAGGATCAACAAGACTGACTGTGACGTTTCAAACGGCTCCAAGATGCTCCGTCATCAAATTCTTCGTCTCCTCCCACGATGAGGACACAATTCTGCTTTGATGAATGCCTGGGCGATAGAAGTTGCGTCAATTCAGTGGGTCAAGCTGAAGGAACTTCATACTATAGTAGCATGACACAGCTTAAAATGGCTAGCGTTAAAATCGCACAAAGTAGCATCTTGGGGATCAGCTTGGATTTTGCAATGAAATCCAGAGAAAATGACATGTTCACTGAGTTTGTCTCAAGACTGATTATAACTAGAAAACCAACATGGTTTGTTCATGTCTGGGGCGTATCATGTGTTCGTTCGTCTTTCGCAACTACAGTATCTTGCGAAAACTAAGTGTGACTTTGGAATAAGTTGTTTGAACTGTTGCATTGCCGTGGACTTCGAAGTGAAAGAGAACATCCAGTGGAGCTGTACAACCGATTATGTGATATTTAATATTCTAATATTTTGGTGTATAATTTACATATATATATATATATATTTATTATACACAGAATATATTTGAAAGCTTCCCCCATGTTCCCACCACAGCCATGGAACATTTCTTCAAATGCCTTGTGCAAGGAATCGCCCAGTCTGCAGGTGGACCTTATGCTCCGATGAAAATGCCCGATTTCACCCGTCTGAAATGAGTCAATTTTGGGATTGTCCAAGTCAAACAGCTATTTCACCAATTGTAATGACATATTATATGGTAATAATATATGGCATATGGTATATGATTATATAAAATTTATATGATGTATATGGTAAGGTCGAATCAACTCTTTTGAAGATTGTGATCACATTATTCATCATCTTCCAAGCAGTACTTGGACCATGCAAGGCCGTGAGTGCAAAATAGCTGCTTAATGTTATCTGTTCAACTCCCCGCTTGTATGGAAGGATTGCAGCTTTGGAATCACGCAGCCAAAACTGCTAGCAATCGACTATTTCACCACCAAAAGTGGCGCTTAAATCTTAAACAAGTGTTGAACAACCCGCCGTGGGAACATCTCTGGAAATCACGGTGGACATCTGCCTTAACATGTGAAAATATGTGAAAAGCTCAGAGGTTAAACCCCCAAATAACAGCCATCTTCATCCCCCACCAAAACCACGGTGTCATCCATTGTGGACCTATTGCGGCCATCTCAAAGGCCGAACGCAACTGACCAAACAGCTTCAATGACCAACTGGTCATCAGTCAAAAACATGTGTCATGTATTAATTGCCATCATATTCCAATCTTATCTCTCCAATATCATTTCAGTAACCAATCAATTCTCAATGTTGCGGGCATCCTCAGGTTCTCAACATTAAATTAACCCCAGCAAGCAAAGATATCATGACCTGAAATTTGACACCCCAGCTCTAAATACAGTAGTCGATTGTTAGTGACAGTGATTAATATGGTTATATAGATTTAGATATCAACTATATAGTTATATATAAATACATGTTATGATTACTACTATAATCTACTATATTTCAGTTATATCATAATAAAATCATGTTTCATCTATCCCCTGGCCACCACTGGGCACCACTGGGCCACCACTGGGCCACCAGGTGACACGGTCTCGCGCTCCTTCATCACCTGCTCCACCGTGAGCATCGCCGCCTCCTTGGCGGCTTGGCACTCGAGACCTTCGTCTTCCGCCTGGGCGTCCGATGTCCGAAGATGTCTGGGGGACGTTGGTCCGTCTGGGGCATTTCTGGAGAAATAAAAAACGTGTAGAACATAGAAACATCTGCAAAAAAACATGCAACATTCATTAAAATTCTGAATGAATAGAAATGCATATTGACCATATTGAATAATATGATAGAATGATGATGATGAGTGGTCTGAAAACACCAACGGGTCCAGCCTCTGTCAGCACAATCTCCACCATGCCTCTAGCAATGTCCAGTGCCGAAAGTATTCCTTAGGGAAGCATAGCATCTGCAGAGAAAACATCGACAACTGTGACTTGGGAGTGGGTTGCAGCAAGCACCTTGTTACCAACAGCGAAAATCCTAACTCCTGAAACATCGTTTGGCAGCACCAGAAAGTGCGAATGTGACATAACTTCATCATTGATGTAACTATAATCATCATCAGACCCGTCAGCCCTGGGGTTCTCCGAGTGCTTATCGTTGTCCAGGTCGCGTTGACATCGTGGCTGTGCTTTCGGGCGGTCGGGGGGGTTTGGGCGGGGGGCCCTTTTTATGGCTACTCGTTAACACGCTCTTGATGCTATGCTGTAGAAGTCTTCTTGTACCCTTCATGACGCTCTTGATGCTATGCTGTAGAAGTCTTCTTGTACTCTTCATGACGCTCTTGATGCTACGCTGTAGAAGTTTTCTTGTACTCTTTATGACGCTCTTGATTCTACTCTGTAGACGTTTTCTTGTACGCTTCATGACTCTTTTAATGCTACGCTGTAGAAGTCTTCTTGTACGCTTCATGACGCTCTTGATGCTACGCTGTAGAAGTCTTCTTGTACGCTTCATG
>Ga0126342_10000953_pt1 | contig 37184 bp, 33 predicted proteins | sample Cyp1metagenome_FD_92528 | JGI IMG/M metagenome (GOLD analysis project Ga0126342, IMG submission 92528) | Coral microbial communities from Lord Howe Island, Old Settlement Bay, Australia - Cyphastrea 1 metagenome | ecosystem: Host-associated > Invertebrates > Cnidaria > Coral ... | reverse complement strand
TATATATATATATATATATATATATATACATATTATATATTATATATACACATATGTATATATGTATATATATATATATATATTTGGATATATTTGGATAGATTTGTGGCTATAATGCGCTATACATACTTGGATACACATCCTACTACGGTGCGGGTTTTCCTTCATCTTTTTCGTCCGTTTGGGATGACCATTGATTTGGGATGTTTTTTCCATCGGGTGATGGGATTAGTGAGGTAAACCAAACAAGAAATCAAAACATTGGCAGATCATGGGATGTGTTCATTGATTTTTGCTTGAATAATGGTGGATAATGGTGGTTCAATAGTGGGTTAATCATGGTTAATGAGATATATCTGGTTGGTGCTGACTGGAACCATGGAATGGATTATGACTTTCCCATCATAATGGGAATGTCATGGCATCTCAACTGACAAACTCCATCATTTTTCGGAGGGGTAGGCTCAACCACCAGCCAGATTATGATTAACCATTATTAACCATATATAATAACCATTCATATTAACAGTATATTACCAACCAATGGTAGGTGGCTCAACCACCAACCAGATTCGTGGGGTTTATTTATTGGGTTCACTACCGTGTAGCAATGGGATGATGGTCAATCTGCTGGATGGGTACTTAAAGTAATCCTAACTCGTCTGTTGGTATCTGGAATATCTACTCACCAGCAAAGAATTGTTTTTTTTTTTGAAGGGTATCTAAGATTGGCAATGGTTTGACCATTCCTTTTCCATAGAAACAGCACAGTTCTCTGACAAGTTCTTGGTCGGGCCTTTGGCTCCACGCCAGAAAATTTCTGAGGATACGAAACCGCGCAATTGTTTGCTTGGACTGTGATCGGTCACATGAAGGACCCACACCTGGGATGTGGAAAATCCTACTACTCTGGAACTGATCTTGATCAAAACTTCCAGGATCAAAATCAGAGTCAGCGAAAGGATACCCTCTGGTAATTTAACATAGCTATTGAAAATGGCCAGTTATAGTGGATTTTCCCATTAAAAATGGTGATTTTCCATAGCTATGTTAGTTTACCAGAGGGTAACAATCTGTATCCCATGAGTTTTCCGTCGTTTTTGGGATGCCTGATGATCCCTGATGGCTTTTCGTTTGCAAGTCCATTGGTCCATGAACCAACCGCTGGATCGGCCAGGAGTCAAGTCATGGTGAACTTCCGCCATGGTGCACCCGTTGCGATTCGGCACCTCCCTGGCAAAGTGACTGCCGCAGTGATCTTGGGGGGATATTCTTTGGGGAATCCATATTTGGAATGAATCAACGACTTTTTTTTTGTAGTTTGATTTTGTCATGTTCAGTTCACCCACCTTTTCGCAATTTCGCTTCAAAGTCTGAAAAGCACATCCTCCATGTTTTAATGATTTTCCCATGGAAACCACAGTTTTCTCAGCCAGAAGCCTCCCAATGAAAAACCTTAATGGTTTCTTCTGTCGCTGTTCCATCGAGGATGCCCTTTCATCGCAACGGATGCCCGTGTTAGTTGCGATCATCAAGTGTTTGGCACGTTTTCCAGAAGAAAAGATAGAACTTGGGTGTGTCCAATTTCATGGGGTGGACCTCCAAACTGGCCTTAGAAAATGGTGCATTTTAGCAAAGCCAGGGCCTTTTTCGCCGTTGAGTATGGCCTTGTTGAACACACCTGGGATAGAATAGTCCATTTTGCGAGGAGCGCAAGATGAGCTTTCAAGATGCGGGGGTAAGCGCCAGAAGTGGAAAACAACGACTTGACCAGGACGATGATTTTCCCTCCAGTTACCAATGGTTGCGAAGCCATGGCCCGTTGATATAATAGATATTAAAACGCGGTTGTCCATGGCAATGGATGACCAGAGGGTATTCTCATTTTGTTGTAGCCCCGGCAAGAATCAGCCTGAGGCATGAGCTGAGGCTTTTCGTTCATTTGGTTCCAGATTCAGCTATTATAATATTTATTTGCAGCTCCTGAAATCTAGAGAACCCCCAGTTCAAGCTGAGCCATCGATGATAACATTCCACTTGGAACTTGCCAATGGGTGGCTTCCGACCCTTGAGCTTTTGCGGCTTTATCAATCTGTCCAGTTATTTTTCATGTATTTGCATGTATTTGCATATATTTGCTATACACATGGAAGTTTCCTCAAATGGCGGGACCCTCAAATCATCCAAACGTAGACAATTTTCGTATTGAAAGCCATGATTTTGTTTGATCAATGCTATGTTTTAATCGTTTTTTGCTGATCCCAGGTTCAACGAGTTCCGGATGGGCTGTAAATGAAATCACCAGCCACTCAGTATATATTATGTATTATATATATATATATATATATTATATTATATACATATATATGTATATATATATATTATATATATATGTATATATATTATATATATACTAATCATATATTAATGGCCTTTGTGTCTTATGTATTCTTATCTCTAGGCTGCTTCTCTCCAGGCGTCTTGAACCGAATCCGTTCAGAAAAATCTGCGATGGGTTTCTTGAAATGCCCCGGTTGGAAGTTTCAAATTCTCAAAGTTTATCCCGACATATTTGGATATATTTGGGATTATCAATTCAAGTGACTGAATGATTCTGGACGATTATGATGTGATTGCAGATGCAGATAACTGCAGATATCGATTTTGTTGATGGCATGGGCCGGCTTGAAGCTATCTGAAACTACCAACCAAGAGGTATTTAATGAAGTTTTGTGACTCTTTTGCGCTTAATTCGATGTGCCCCACAGGGCTGCGGGTCCCACGAGACACCCACCAATGATTGGTGTTTGATCTGTTTGTAGATGTCATTTTGCGCGTAGGAGCGCGTAGGATATGGCTATCTAATGAGTTTCTTATGTCACATTAATAATGTTTTTTTAGCCATATATATTATACTAATTGCCACATATGCTAAAATAATTTCCAGTAAATCAATCCCTCGAGGTCAATGACCTCGTTTTGAACTTGGCCTTTAACTTTTTTTGATCAGGACCTACTATTACTTGATGGGGACATACTATTAGATCAGGACCTTTGGGGTGGTAAGCTGATGTTTTCAACCATCAGCTTCGATCAGTTTTTTAAGGTTGGTTTCTGTCAGGATTTTGATGGCTTTGAGTTGTATCCTGAAGTCATTTCTGGTGATTAATGATATATCATATATGACAGCTTTACATGCGGGCAAATTTCCCCAATAATCCTGCAGGAAACGATTTTAATTTCAGGATAATCGCTTCCCTTCACCTACCATAAATATCCAATTTGTGGTTGATTATTGGGTACCCCTCCACTATTTTATCACTGGGAATCTAGGGCTGGAACCACCACGAATGCATGGTAAATATGAACTGTCAGGCGCCCAAAATTGCTAGCGTGAACCGAGCCTGAAGTCGAGCGTGAACGGACCCTCTAAAGACCTTCTATGAATGTAGTATACCGATTAGTGTGATGGACCTCTGTTGTTTTTTTTCCAAAAATTAGTGAGTATCTTGTGGATGGGGGGGTGGGCCTCTATTGTGGAAAGTTTTTTCTCTGATCTTTTTTTTTCAGGAGGAGTTTTATCCACCTTTATACACCTTTCTTTGGGTAAAGCTGGTCCATTTACTTTAGAAAGCCATATCCATATTAAAGCCTTGAAAATGCAAGGTCTCCCAAATCATTAGATGCCTTATTAAACTCTTTTTAAAAACCAGCACCCAAACAATTTTTCAAGGGGGTACCCCATGAGTGACCCAGATCCTTAAGAACGTGATTGTTTCGATGGTACCCTATTATGCACAAAAACTTTTGGAGCGATTTTTATGGATTTAAAAGGAAAATCAATTGAACGTAGATTTAAATGAATTGAAAGTAAATTGGTTTCAATTGAATTCCTTTCTTATCAATAGATTTCTTTGAGGTTTGAAAGGAAAATCAATTGAAAGTAGATTGTTGTCAATTGAAATCCTTACTTACGTTGACTATCCTAAAACTTGTCAAGGGGGGGGGCAGAAAATGGCCAGTTATTGAGTAGCCTAAATGTGTTGAGGGGGGGCCCACACTAATCAGTAGCCAACATTACTGGCATAAGGCCATAAGGCCAACTATTACCGTGAACCGAGCGTGAACCGAGCGTGATAGGAACCATTTTTTTCAGTTCGGAAATTTATGCAAAATCATACCATTTCTTGCGCCACGAATTTGCTTTGCATATGCTCCGGAATGTCAGTCTTTAGTGGCTTTTCATTGCAAATTGGAAAGGCCCATTCGGGGCTGTGATCTGGAGGTGATTGAACAATTTGTGCTTTCCAATCATGCATCAACAATTTCAAATGGGGTTCAAGTCAAATTCAGCATTGAACCGATATAGTTTTCGGTAGTCATTTGTGGCTCTGATACCATAAAACTGTGGGTGCAATGCCTGCGAAAGAGTTCCAATGTGGAAAAAGCGCGACGATGAACGTGAGGGGAATAAGGGCCCTTTGCTCTATGAAACCGAGGTAAACCAAATGTCCCTGTAAAACTTGGCCTTCGGACCTGCAGGGAATGTATATAAATCAACGCATATATAAATTAAACGCGGCATATACCACTTATTGGTTGATTCTCCAGTGGATTTGGTGTTTGATTGCATGGACAAACCAGGCTGGTCCCAAGAAAACTCCAGCATAATCCAGCTGTACTTTGGAAAAGGAGTACCCACAATTCCCAGGGATGACAACTTCATTAAGAACATGGTTGCGGGATGACTAGGGGTCTACTATGGTATACATTGGTATACTGACCCTAAACGGAGCACGCCACATGAACAGAGAGTCCTGCGGCAGGACCATGTGGATCAAGGTCTTGGGCTAATCACATACATGTGGGATCATGTGGGTGTGGCTAAAAATGGAAAAGAGTTTTAATATGAAACATATGGGAACATGTTGACACACCACTGGATTTTTGGGTTCTATACGTACCCTATTTTCAGGCCATTTTATGCAAATATATATATATATATATATAATTGTGACATATTGCGAGCTAAGATAACATCTAGACATCTAGGTCGGACTGCCTGAAGACTCGACCTTTGATCTAGAGATTTCGCTTATGCCCAGTGTCTCTCTCAATTTTGACCCATCTCCTACCCACAAAGCACCTGATCTTTTCCTGGAAGCCTTCTGGCTTGATGGCTTGCAGGAAAATCCAGCATTTAGTTCGATGATATTCCCAACATTTCCCTGCTACGAACCTCTATTGATAGGGGATTTGCCAGCTAGCCGCTAGCCACGTTCGATGACCGTCCATGGCAGATTTTCTCTGGGTCGCAAAAGGTCTAGGTATAGGTGCAGAGGTTTACCAGCGTTAAACAGGTAGAAACCTGATTGACCATGTATATCCCCATGATATTCCAACCTGATAAAAATACAATTATGCATATATAATCATATATATACCCTATCGGTCTTCGAACATTTTATATATGTAGGTTTACCAACATACATTTTTAAGGCCGAACCGACATTAGGGAAATGTTGGTTGTGCAAACCGACATTTTTTATGGGTTAAAGAACCTAATTCATCATATTTATCCATGTTTACCCCACCCCCTGCCTTGCTTGAGGCCGATTTTGAAATGGTTCGGCTCAGGGTCCAATGGGACAAGGTGCCTTTCACCCCAAAAGGGGTAGAGGGTATAATAATATAGTATTCCATAAAAATATCGATATATCGATAGATTCCAAGATAGATTGGACACCAAATATATTTGATAAGCACCATGTTTGTGAGCCAAATGCGTTTCATTAATTTATTAGCTCAAAGATCAGGTCATTCGAAGGATAAGTGATGTATTGGAAAATCTAATTAAAACAAATCGACCATGTTAGCTTCGCCCTTCTGTGTGTGCCATGAGTGGCCTATGGTGACGATGAATCATTGAGCAACTTGGCTCATCTCAATTGATGCCTGAGTTTTTGAGGGTATATTGTATGGCCTTGTATTTCATACGTGGCATCAATTGGAATGAGGCATCAAAAACCAAGGTAATGCAGCGGGGGCTTCGCAAGAGTCCAAATCTTAGCGATTAGTGGAAATAGTGTATATGATTTTTCCTGATTCTTTTTATGCCCTCTAGATTTCCCTTCCAAATTCAAAACCGATCCCAGGATTGCTGCTGGAGAATCAGGATGTGGACTTCATGGACACCAGTGCGCCCCCTCCTTTTGACGGCAAATCTAGCTAATTAACACAGATTATCCCAATAGTAACTATCATGGCTAATACTCCTTAATGTGGGAATTATCTTGATCAAATTTTCAGGATTCTTTTGATTTATTTTCTCAACCAACTTCATGCGGTCATGCTGCCACATAAATTTCACCACCGACCGCAGCTGTGGGACTCTGAGTTTTTCCCACGATGCCTCGCTCATTGACTGAGCAAGTGGCTTTGTTGAAGGCCATTCGGCTGCCAAGGTTGAATTGCAGTTTGATCTAAGCCTTGATGGAGGGATTGGCCAGTAAATCAGAGATCTAGTGATCACGTGACCTTTGAGCCCCTAGGCCATTCTGGTGAGATAGCCTGCATTCGTTTTCAACATATGCGAGTGTCTCAAAATAGGGAACCCCATTGTGTTTTCAAATAATGATAAAGTAATTTCGAAATCCACTATTTTCAGACATGTCCAATATTGTCGTTATAGATGGAACGTCGTCAGGTGTTCTTCCGGGATGTACGCAGTGAAAAAAATGAAGATGGATATGACTTTGTCACTACCCGGAGAAGAACTTTGAAAACAAGGTCGGCTCAAAAATCTACCAGCAAAAGGGCTCCTTCCCTGCACCCAGTGTTCAGCACCTACAAGTTACGATAAAAAATTGCTACATTTATCAGGGTTCTTTAGCTTAAATATATCGATGCCCACCTGAGGTGCCATCATTCCAGTTCCTCATCCGCTATGACCCTGGTGACAGGATTAGAGAGCATGAGGCGTCAGATCAAAACCATGTTTCCCAGCAATTTGTTTCTGAGCAAGCCTCTGCAATTATGGCCATTTATCAGTTGTAAGTACTTATAACCCCATCTATAGAATGTATAATCACATTTATAACCAATTATAATTGGTAAATGGCCATAACTGTGGGAACTAGCATGGCCCTGGCCAATCCAGCCACACATGGCGCAGGTTGAAGAACAGGAGAATGGAAACTATTTGCTGCAATTCTTCGCCCTGTTTGGTGACCAAATTCCAGTTGACACAGAGATGAAGGACATATTTTACTAATTTTGAAAATACGGTTTCATATATCGACATCTCCTTGGTGTTTTAGGCAACTAAGATATATATGCATTGGATTCACCTGCTGTTCGCCATAGGACGCGCTGACCTAGGCATCTAAGACCCTGGGCCTCAACCCTCAGCTGCGAAGTCACGCAGAGCATTTGGCAGAGTCCTGAGAGTTCAATGGATTTGGTTACGTTGGTCAATCAACAAAAGCATATGGAGGATTTTTAAAAAATCATGGAATCCCAAATCAACATATGTTTCAATACCCAATACTGGCATAATTGTGAATAACTATATATTGTAGGAAATCTCCCATTTCATATAGAATATTATATCATAAATCTATAACAATATTATATATATGTGCATTGCATATTCGCCCGAGGCGTGGGCGGAAAATGAGTCCGATGTCCAACGAGCGTTTTTCTCATACGTGATGCGGCGGTTCCAGTGCAACCCAAATGCAAGGCCCTGATATTATTACAATTGTACCATGTGCCAAGCAGTGATCACATCTCAATTCTTTTGTTTTTATTGATCTTGGCCAGGAAAGGCCGAACTTGCATGTCGGAACTCAAGGAGATAGTCCGAACAAAACTGCAGGCGCTTTTAGATTGTGTTTTCCGCCTTCTTAAGGCCCGATATGTTTGGTCCATGCCCCTGCCAGGAAGCGGGTCTCCTCACCAAAGGAGGCAAGAAGATTGCAAGCCGGGGCAGATCAGCCTCGCACAAGTCTTTGGATGGGAAAGGCTATGCTGACCTGGTTCTGTCATGCAGCGCGTTTGCCAAATATATTTTAGATATGCTCCATACCCTCTAGAGCTCTGTTTTTTGCATTTGAATTTAAGGTGTCCAATGTTCAGCTGATGCAAAATCTTCCCAAGATATCGAACCATGACCAACTTTGCACGGCACATACTATTATCATGCATGCATGATAATGCATGTATATGTGTGCACACTATTTATACCTCTATTGCTGGAAAATTTCTGGCCCTTACGAGGTGAAGGCGCAAAGGCAACTGAAGGTACTGGAGAAGAATCCGAAGAAATAACACCCACTGAACCCGAGGATGAGGAATAACAGGAAGAAGAAGAAGAAGGAGAGGAGGTAGAGGTTGATCAAGAAGGTGATGAGACAGGTCAGGCTGTAGGTGGGGATGGGGCTGAGGAAAATAATGATTCGGGTGATGAACCAAGCCAGGTTGAGGAGAACGATGACTACCCTGAGGGTCATGAGGGCTCAGGCCAGGATATGAATAGGAATTGGATGAATGTTGAGGTGAGTTCCGAAGATGATCCAGGTCAGGAAGAGGAGGCTGAGGAAGGTTTCAATGAGAAAGAGAAGGAGGCCAAAGAGGAGGTTGAGGACAATGAGGATCCCGTGCCCTCAGCAGAGGAGCTTGTGAAGACGTTAGATGACCTCAAGCTTCAACATGTAAAGGATTTGGAGCACCCCGACAACAAGGAGACTTTGCCGTTGGATCCTGAAATGGTTGAGAGCTGGTGGCGTTTGGATCCAAATGGTGCTTGTGTAGGGGGGACGCCAAATAGGAAAGACGCTGCAGATGAGACAGAGAAGAAGAGGGAAAGAAAGGCAACCGAGGATCAGACAGGAGAAGGAAAACGTGCTAAGACGAAAGTTCAGAAGAAACAACGGGATGAAGAGAAAGTGCCTGAAGTTATGGACCTAGAAAGCGATGATGATGAGAAAAGGGGTACGTTCCAGGACTGGGGTACATAAATGGTTATCTGATATAAATATGGGTTGTTCGATATATAAAACAAACATGTGAAAATATGTGAAAAATACAAGTAAAATTTGAAATATAGACTTTTCTTTTGGCGAGTGAAATTCCACTGGCATGATATTGTACTAGTAGTAAACATATTTTTGCTTACACCAAATCGATCTATGAACAATCACAAATTCCAACAAGACCCATGGGTCTTTGCAAACTCCTCGCCAAATTCACCGAGATCTCCCAAGCTTATCGTTATATTTTTGGCCACCCATGAAGGACCGAAAGCCATTGACAGGGCCGCCAAAAGAAGACCCTGCCCAAGTGGACACAGCTGTGAAGACTTGTGTGCGTGAGGAAGAACAGACCAACATGGAGGATATCCTGCAGGTCAGATACACGTTTGGTGAATGATGTTTTGTGTATACACTCTTTCATACTTAATTAATCATCCAATAATTTGGTTTCCTATCCTGTGACAGCTCTGGGAGGCCCAAGCCAAGATGCGACAAGCCAAGATGCGACAAGCCGCCCGGGATGAAGCGGATGAAGCAGAGGACCCTGACCGCTTTCTTCGAGAGCAGGAAGAGGCTTCCCAGGAATCTGACCGGAAGAGACGGACAAAGGGAAGAGGTCGAGGTAAAGGTAAAGGTAAAGGAGGTAAAGGCAGAGGACGGGGAAAGGCGAAGGCGGAGCCAAAGGAGAAGGTTGGAAACCACAAGGGCAAGGACAAGAAAGAGGATTCGGATGGGGAGGATGCTCATGAGCCATGTGAAGGAAACACCCGAAGAAATGCCCAAAAGAATGAAAAGAATGATGAAAGTGAAGCCCGTGCCTCAAAGAATGCAACCCCAAATGCAAAGAAAAAACGCAAGGGCAAAGCTGCTACGTCTCCCAAGATTCCAGAGAGCCCATTCCTGAAGCGAGCCAAGACAAACCGTGAAAGAGAAAGGGAGGAGAAAAGTGAGATCAAGAAAGTTGAAAGACAAGCTAGACTATCAACAACCGATGCCAACCCCAAGCCGAAGCGAAGCGCGCGTACAAAGCTTGCCAGACAGTTGGAAACAGACTTTGCAGCTGTTGCAGATGAAAGTGGGGGTGGAGGGGAAAAACCTGCGAGCCCGGCACTGAAGAAGACCCCCAACTCCAAGCGCAAGAAAAATGAAAATGCAAAGGAAAAGGCTTTGGAAACCCAACTGCACATAAAGAAATTGTGTTATGACAAAGTTACATGTACATGTACACATATATGATATCAAAGCCGAAGGGATGTTTTTTGTTTTGTACATGATATCGAAAACATATATGCGTTTCAATTTATCGTAATCAGCCCATTTCATTTATCCAACATTTGTTTTCCTAGGACAGTGCTTACCATGAGTTTATGGATGTGATCAACAAGGACAAGTTGGGGCGGCGCCTGACGACAGTTCCTGCAGGGACCAAGTGCTGGCCTCGGTCGTGTAGGGAGATTGTGATCCATTAACTCCATATTACAGGCACATCAACATTGTACATTATATATTATATCCCTCATAAGATGTAAATGCATAGCAATAAATTATATACTTTTACAAAGTACTGGGGGCATATAAACGAATTATTAAGGCCTCTCTCCCAACTTATTTCAACATCAAAATTGAGATTCTTTCATGTTCAGGTCATACACGATCAAGCCCCCAGATGATCTTCCACATGCAGTCCCTGGGGTCAAGCTGGCGACTATCTCCCCTTTGCCTTGGCCTCAACAATCCATGTGTAGTTTGATATATTGATTCGTGGCATGGTGATATATGGCCATATTTTCTATACCCTCAACATCCAGGCTTTCCTGTCGAAGCTTCTACATCACCCATGCCGTCAAGACAGTGGTGGAGTCTGTGAACAAAGCCATGGATGTACAGTTCAAAGTGGGGTAGCTTAGATCTGGGTGAAACAAAACAAAGTCAGATAGAGGTCCGATCTGTTTTATCAACTAATAGCCTTTTTCTCACCATTCATATCTGTGCCCAAGGTGAACGCCCAGAGTGGTGTCTCAGTGGGATGGAAGAAATATGGAGGTGTTTCACAATCGTGGGATCCTCATACTGCAAATTTGCAAGATATAATTGTATGCATGTCATGTACATGTACATGCAAACCAAAAATAGCTGTTTCGTAACAACATGTTCGCAATGCGGGCCAAGGTGGGAATACTCGAAGCTGCTGGCCGGCTGGGAAACTCCAGATAGCCTAGCCCATGGCCCACCTTCAGCTTAGGAACCAGGCATTTTGCCGTTTGTGCCACTCCTGCGGAATGCAGGGCAGCAGAGTTGGGTTGTCAGTACCCGAGCTAGCTTGCCACCAGAAATTAATTAGTTATATTTTTTATCTTGATTGACTAAAATTCATTATGGTGATTTGAAACTCTGCGTCAATCTTTGACTCATTTTGACTCTAGTATCTCCATGCCGCCATCAGTGGCTTGATCCACAGGTGGGTAATGCTGGAGGGAAGCGGCCACGAAGGGACCAATCGTGTAGGGGTGAATAAAAAAAAATGCTCATTAGTGGCGTCGTGAATCAAGAATCCATCAGCTCTACATGTGCACTGGAAATTTTCAATTGCCCAATGTGCATTCATAAGCAGCAGCCATTTTCTCTTTGCACCAAGCTTGGTGGACAACAGTTATAGTTAAAATGAAGGACCGTGGCAAATCGCCTCTGGCCCTGTCACAAGGGGCGGCCCGATGGTTGTTATTCATGGGAGCACCATTACTTTTGTTACTTGGCATTTTTATGAAAATATATAAAACTTACTGAGTTCCAGTGATATGGCAAAAATACCTACACGACGAATCTGGGCCTTTCCTGAGGTTGCATAGTTGTGACTACGTATGCCAGGTGTGTCAGCAGACACATCAAAGGGACCGGTGGTGGGGACGGATGGGAGTTGATTATATAAATATAGCACATAAAAAGTCGAACATTCGAATTGAATAAAAGCAACTTGTGAAATTTGTGTTCGATAAATATATATTATATGCCCATTTGCCACAGCAAACCTGCAGGACTTGGACGGCCTGGATCTCTTTGCTGGAGAACAAAGTGTGACTCGAGGATTCAGCCTGGACCTCAAAAGCCTCTCTACCATTATGATATATTATATAATCATGGGGGGTTATCCAACTATTCAATTGTATACTTTCACCTTTAATCACCGCCCAGGCGGTGAGAAAATGAAATCGTCTCCTCCTCAGCCCATTCTGCTCTTGGCCATCTTCTGTGTCCTGCATCATGTTGGTGCACTGGTGAAGGAATCTATGGATTGGTCAAGAATGAAAAACCGTATTTGAGTCTTCGGGGGTGTTTTGGTTTGTGCCCGAGTGCGCAAAGGACTCCCTACGATGTTGCTTATCAGGGAAAAGATGGAGACATTTGCTCAGTGTCAGAACCCTACAAACTTTGTAGCTGCATAGGTTTTTGCACTAGCCTAGCTTACTCAATAGCAATAATAAAAAAGGATCGTTTTTTTTGCGAGCTACATAAGTTTCATGTTCTTCTTGCATTGAAACTGCTCGAAACAGAACTTGTTTCCAGCTCTTGCTGAGGGAAGGATGGTTCCGCGTTATCTACCTGACCCTTCGCTTGAAACCTGGGTCGCTGGTTCATGGTGGCCCTCCTTGCGGGAGCTTTGTGTGGATCAATGCCCATACCAGTGGCCGCCGCTTCTGGCGGCCATTCGGCTTTGCCAGCCTTCGGGCCTACGTAAGGCAAGCAAACGTGAACCTTGCCTAATACACACGAACTACCAAGTAAAAGTTGCCAATCTAGATAGATAATTCTTGTTCAGCCTGTTCGCTTCGAGGAAAACAGATTTGACTTGACAATCCCCCCAATTGCAGAAAGAGGTCAAGCAGCAACATCTTCTCTGGTTGTGTTTCTGATTTGTTTCCAGATTGCTGAATCTAAGCTAGCCAAGGATTTGCTGCCGACTAGCATTGGTGCTGTTGTTGGCAACATGCCGATCCTGCTTTTTCATAATAGAGCAGCCGCTGAGCTCTTGTATGCTTTTTTCCCCTTACTTTACCTTTTTGAAGAGAATCTTGGTGTGGCTCGACGAATCCCTGTGGTCGCGGATCACATTGTCCAGTGCTCAGGCATAGTTGAGTTTTCACTTGAAAACCTCGATAGAATCTACAAGCTTGATTATGGACTTCAAAGTCTAGTCACATGGACACATTCCGGATAAAATCAGCCTTCGGTGTTTGCTCAGTAACATGGGAAGCTACGGTTCGAGAACATTGAAGCCAACACAGCTTTTTGGATCATGGTCATGGCCTCAACGGGGGGGTTCTCAATTTCTCCCCATGAAATCATTTGGAGATTGTTGCCCAAAAGATTTGCTAGGTCATTTAGTTGATGGAGCGTTTTATATAATATATATACACCCTCTAGACGTTAGAGTTTCAGTGCTACCAGCTACGAGGCCATACTTGGCAAAGTTGGTGCGCAAGACCTCCAAAAGTTTGCGGAAAAAATTGGCCAGGAAGGCCAAGAAGAGCTCCAAACCCATGGTTCGCAAGACCATTTCAAAAAGCAGTGGACGTACTCAAGTGTCCATATCTCAGATATACTGTTGTGGGCACACATAAAAATGAATTCAAATTTCTTTTCTCCTTGGGCCTAGGTCAGGGGCAAAGGGATTGAAACAATCCCAGATATATCCAGCACGGTATGGACAAGCTGTTGCACGACTGCACAAACAATGTGTGCTTGCCTCAGCCCTCACTAAAGATCGGTCTATAGCAACAGTTTATTTTTATACATTATATGCTATTAATTGCTACATGTTGTGAAATATCATGATTGTGTGTTATACAGGTTGTATTATATCGATATTCTGGCAACCGTCCAAACTGTAAACTTGAAAACCGTTTGTCTTCAAAAGGCACATTCATTCATGACTGACACTCCCGGATCCCAGGTACGCGACAAGGACAACTTGGTCCTTGCGCAGGCTCTGCACGATGAAGACCGTATGCCAGTCTGGCCATTTCGTGTCATGAAGGCACCGCTCAATGGTGGTGTGAATGGGTGATAGATTCTAATCCCAATTCAGTATATATATATATACTAGCTCTTTTCTGGACATAATTGCATCAAGGGGAACCGACTTAAAGTCACTGGATGTCCCAGGGGTGAGTATATGAAAATCTTGGTTGTGGCAATGTAACGATATTCTTATAGGGCATTTTGGTGATGATTATTTGTGGTGATAGGGGGATCCGGGATCTAGACATGTGTGCCAGCCACACCCCGCTAGGCACCCTACAACTGGCGCCATGCAAGCTTGGACCCAATCAAAACGTTCTTGGAGGCGGAGGCTAAAGCCAACCGCTTCAAACCTCAATTTGAGGGTGGTTTAGGTTTAGACCTGTGATGGTTTAATTTGAAATGTGTGCAAGGGTGGCTGAGATCTGTCACCAAGTCGGTCACCAGATCGATCATAATTCAATCTAAGCTTTTACACCCGGACCAGAACTAGGACTTAGTAAATAAGCATATATGACATGATAGCTAGATCGATTACATATAATATATTTATATTATTTCTACTTTTCCTTTCCCCATCATCTATGATTTACAAGCCTTATACCGACTTACTTCGGAATTTGGTTCTTAGTGGTTCAGGTCCCGGATCATGGTATGATACAAATTAAATCAGCAGTGCCACAGCCGCACAGCATTAGCGACTGAGCCTTGAGTTGCCACCCGGGGTCCAAATTGCCCCTGGACAGTGACCGGAAGAGGGAATGGGGATGAATGGGGGCAATCCACAAATATAGAACTTAAATTTCGGTATCGGGGTATAATTGCACACCTGGTCCATTTGCAAAATTTTGAGTAACCCCCCGTATATCATTACAGGCAATTAAAGGGAGTTGAATCAAAATTCAAAAAATGAACCAGGTGTGAAATTAGCGTGAAAAAGCGTGAAACTAGCGTGAACGGACATTTTTAAGCGTGAAACGACATTTTTAAGCGTGAAACGACATTTCCAAAAAAAAACATATTTTTGATAGTTTCACGCCTGATTCGTGTTTTAAAAAATGTTCAGGAGTGATTGAGACCATTTCAGAAAATTCAATGCTTGAAAGTAGAAGTACAATGGTGGAAATAGGTGTGAGGCCAGGTGAGTCTGCTTTGGGCAGGGCCCCCGAAAAAAAACATTCGGTTCAGTGCTGATAAAGAAATCCATTATAATGCTTTATTTATGTATTCAAAAATGTTTGCCCCCCAAAAAAATCAATGCAGGCAAACCTCAATAAGACAAAACTACCGTTTAATTGTAGTGGCCATACATGGTTTCAAAATTGGGTAGATTGCGATGATATATAAGCCACTTTGGCTTCAGCGAAGGGGGTTTGGTGCCACCATGGCGCCTTCAGAGGCTGTGAGTAAAGCGTTAGAGAAAGCTGCCAAAAGAGCAGCACAAGCAGCTGCTGATGATACATTAGGTCTCACCTCTGAAAACCCTGACTCTGCAAAGAATCATGGTATTGAGAAGAAGCTGCAAGAAGCCAAAGACAAATCAAGGCCATTCTCCATGGATATCTACATTGGGGGTTTTTATTACTGCCACAGAATGTACTCTTTGCATTTAAAGCATCCAACAAAAAAAACAAATTGTGATCAAAATACCAACCACCGGATATTTTGTGGTTTGTTGCTCTTTATGATTGCCCACCACCCTGTCACGCCTTCGGGCCGGCAGGCTGCGTTCTGAAAATCCCGCACACACTGACAGGATGGAACAAGACCTGCGTGCGCTAAAGGCAGATCAGGAAGGAGCTGCCAGGGGTGGGCTGCATGTTTTATTATACTTAATCAACTACGCTTTGATGATGTTCTATCCATGCATCATGAGGGGTATTATCTCTATCAAATATCATCAAAATAGATACAATCCCGGTCAATGAGTGTTTAGTATCATGTAATAAACATCTCAATATTGATCTTATAATCACAGAACCACATGATTCTGAGCACCTCTCAATATGTATTATTTATAATATATATATATTTTAAAATATTATTTACACTATAATAAATTATCAAATATAATATATATACCTCCGAGCCCTCAATCCCAGATGAGATAAACCGAGCTATCAAAATGGTTGATAGAGTGCTCACACCGGCTCTGGCGCCTTCCAGGACCATCAAGTTCAGCTGGGCCTGTCACAAAGTCCAAAGCAAAGCTTCCCAGGGCTAAGAGCTCGAATGCACTTGCCACACCGACTAGAAGTGGAGGTTCTAGGTTGGCTCGGGCTTCGAAGGGGCTGGATGGTGCTGGTAGGTCCCCCACTGAATACTATTCACCGGGAAAGAATGCTGTCCCATCACGCAAGAAGAAAGCATCACCCAATGTGAAAGCATCCCCCAAGAAGAAACCCTTTCGAGCGACTGCAGTGAAGGCACAGGCCAAACCGAAAGTGACCAAGACTAGGACTGATGCACCCAAGAAAAAACCTTCTACTGAACTGAAAACTGAATCACCTACCCCCGCCACTGCGGAAGCAGTGGCTGCCAGCCTGGCTCGGAAAGCCACCATGTCCAGCAGTGCAGCACCGGCATCGGAGATTGAGGCCTCGGAATCGGAAGAGGTGTCAGGGTCACAGCCAGGTTCTGACCAGGAGGAAGAATCTGAAAATGAAGACCGACTCACTCTTGAACAAGTCAAAGCAAAGAAAGCGGCACATGCCCGTTTTGTTCGATTTCGCAGAAGCTTCAAACGAAGCTTGCAACAACTCGTACATATCGATAACAATAATATTTTCAACATTTTCGAACTATAGGATGCACGTTGCATGCAGTGATATCTATATATGATCATTTTGATATGTGTTGAATGTTGATGATTTATTTGTTATTTTACAACATATCGACATTGCAAAAGAAACCCTGGGACGTGGAGATTCCTTTCTGGGAAGTTGTTGGTGACTTTACCATAATTCCAACCTTGTCCTGAGGAAAGGATTGCCCAAAGGAGATCAAGGCAGCGGGGAATGCGGCATTCCGCTGCAGCTTAGCCCATATAGTAAGCTCACAATTCACCCATGTGCGTGGATGTGCATGCATGGCATGCATGGCATGCATGAGCTATATATGTGCACTAGTTTAATTTGCATACCTATCCTACGCATGGACGGAAGCAAGCACATCTGACGTACATGATATTGCACTTGTCTAGATTCATTCATTCATGCAAAGTACTAAAAGACACAATTGCAGCATTGCAGCACAACACATTTACAGATATATCATATCTTGCATGACAATCACACTCAACAACATGTTGCGCTCATGTGCAACTTAGGTAGAGATCGCCTGGCTATGCTAATGGACGAATGGTTGACCTGCGATGGTCATTGGACAGAAAGCAACCTGTTCAAACAGTTGAAACATGAGAGTCGACACAGAAAGTTAGGAAGACGCAAATGGATGACATTTCCAGAGATGTGTTTAAAATTTGGATCGAATACCATCGCAGAGCGAATCCGGGACCACAAGCTGCGGCCTGACTTGGTCAAGACACAGACCAGGGACAACCCGGACTGTCCAGGAGATTCAGACACTTGGGTTTAATTGATACATCGCGCATGCGCATAGTACAACAACAAAAAATGTCCACTGTAAACCAATGGTTTGATGTATTGTGCAAAGTTTCTTTTGAGGATATTAAGCACTTTGTGGACAACGTGTTTTTCTCTTACAAGGTCAGATTTCAGAGAAACATGACACAACAGCTAACTCAAAAAAAAAAACTGAAAGAATGCATCGGTTGGTAGCTCAAGAATTCAAGAACTATGTGTGCTATAATTGCTTTGCCAATGATCTTTCCAATTTCAGCCCAAGGAGTGCAAACAATTCCTAGTTTGGGATGCTGATGAGGAGGAGGACGTGGAAGATACAGTCACATCGACAATTTTTGCTGCTGTTGACAACGATGCTGAGCGTTCCAGGCGCAAGGAGAAGTCTAGGTCGCGTGGTAGGTCTAGAAAAAAGTCGGGCAAAGGCAAGAAAAGCCGCAAGAGCAAAGGGAAGAAGCGCAAGAAGTCTAGCAGCTCGTCAGGTTCTTCAGCATCCAGCACAAGTGCAAAGTCTTCGTCAAAGTCCAGCGATTCTTCGTCTGTGTCCAAGGCCCGTTTATTAATGAAACTAACTAGTAGCTTATATACCCCTGGGATTAAGTATTGGAAGTTGAGGCGTCATACCATGTGGACTTAGAGCCTTGATATGATTCAAAACATTCATATTGTAGTGTGCATGCATGTAGGGCAAAAAGAAAGCAAAAGGAAAGAAGAACAAGAAAGCCAAAACAAAGAAAGAGAAGAAGGACAAAAAAAGTCCAAAGGAGGAAACAGCTGAGGAGAAGGCTAAGCGTGAAGAACAGGCAAAGGAAAAGGCTGCAAAGGAAGAAAAACGTAAGAAAGAAGCCGCAGAAAAGGAACAAACGAGGAAGCGAACTGGTGAGGCGACGAAGGCAGGTCCAAACTTGGGGGGGATCCTTGGGGGTCGATCTGTTTCTGTGGTTTAATGTTCATGCGGCTAGCTTCTATTCTAGTGAGGGGTAGCCAGATTAAAAAATATTCATGACATGCAATATCAAGTCAACTCTGTCATTGGCTGACCAGCAGGTGATTGCAAAGGTCACCAAGGCCTTGGCCAAAGCAGCAGTGGTCGAGGTAAAGGCTACTGCAATGCGGCTGCCTCAAGAGTGCCAGCTGGGCTCCCTCGTGAACAAGTGGTTGTTATCTTTCTCATGGTCAATCCATTGATCATACCTTTTCAAAGAAGGTCTCAAACCTTGGTTGTGATGTTTAATTTGGGACTCATGGTTTGGACGTAGCATTCAATTCATACCTGCGATGTGGCTTGACCAATATCGCGATGTATCGATCAATATTGATATCTTATAATTATATATTTATTTATTTATATTTCGATCTAGATATATAATATCGATTATATATTATCATTTTAGTTATGTTCGTTAAAAACACCCAACTAACTAGCCCCAACTCGAACCACAAATCGCCTGTCGGGTGCTCCAATGAGGTCGGCTGCCCTCCAGAAGCTTTTCCTGGCAGAGTTCAAGCCGTACCGTGTGGCCCTGCAGAAGAAACGGGATTGTTTGCAGAAGCAAGTGGACGCCTGTAAGGCCCTTGTGCTATATATTATATATGCGTTTTTTTTTAATTTCTTATTAACAAAATTATCGGTACTCTTCATTGAACAAAATTGGATTATACAGGATTACAAGAATGCGATTTATTGTAAAATTTGGGGTATATGTAGATCGATTAATCTCAAGTAAAAAAGTTGTCGCAAACCCATGAGCTGACCACGCCCAACTGCTTGTTTGTGCAGGGCGGCGCTGACTTGGACACCTTGGATGCCCCTCAGCAAGAAGCCACTGATGCTGTGACAGGGTTTGAAGCTTTTCTCGCGTCCAACAACATGAAATAGAGTTGATGGATGAAGGTCAATCTATGAAGACTGTTCGGCCATGGGGTCACGTTGGTGGATACTAAGGATGGTATTCCCTTAGAAGGTTTCATGTGCTGACAGCATTTTTGCTGTTTTCATCCGCCGCTGAAAATCTATAGTAGGGCCAACGTTGGAGTTTTGACCCAGCATGACCAGCAAGGGGGGTATGTTGAAAAAAAAATCTTGATTTCAGAAACATTGCAGTGTGCCGCGTTTTGGGGTCTTATCTAGTTGCTTTGCCCCTTTGCTGCTGCTGTGACATCGCATGCTTTGCAATCTGCGATCAATATCTATGGGAAGAAAAGATGCGCCGTCGCATATATATATGTTTGCGGCATCAGTAGATTGGCTTTTGGGGCTTCTATATATATTGGTGAATCGATATCCATGGTATGTCTAGATCGAAGTCCTTGGTTTCCAGTACGTAATTGACTTGTTCCAAAAAGACCATCTATACATGTACTCTTAGATGCCCCACGCAGGTCCAACTAAAAGCCCGACAAAGAACTATGTTCTGCAAGATGCTGTTGAAGATGTCAGCTCTGGCGTCACTGGATTGCAGAAAGCCATGCGCTTCCATTGCAATATTTCAACATTGATTCTTTTGATGTCCGAAGACTTCAAATTCAAATCGCAGAAAAGCAGGAATGAATTTGGGGGTTGGTTGGGTGATTCTACAAGTGGACCAGTAATTAATTATTGTTGACTAAAAAGGATCATCCCCAATTCCTCCGGCGCCGGCTCCTGAGATAAGCTCCGTGCGCAGAGCGATGAAGAGGATACGAGGCGTTGCCAAGGAGCCCTGGGGAAGTGGCATGCATGGTCCATGAGATGGTGGATATCGCCTTGGATTGTTTATATTCCTTCTTCTATAGGATGCATCTGACATAGGAAAATATGATAGAGTATGATGGTGACCGTTCTCAGTTTGTTCCATTTGGTTGAAAATAAAACAAGATTGTTCATTAGGATGTTACCTTCAAGATTGACTTCGAGATTTTGCCAATGCAGGTATCACCATGTACCATGAATCCCCAGCTATAGGTGATTATCACTCTCTTATCCCGCTTTGTTCCAGGAGGGTGGAAAGGCTCTTCATGCTGACACTCAAAAGTCTGGGTCTTTCAGTGGCTCCAACGACTCTCGAGACTTCTGGCGGGCCAACGACATCCCAGTAGTGTCCCGCCTGCATGCAGGTGGGATCTGGAAAACCAGGTCTTTGAATCTTGGTGTACCTTGGGTGTTGCTGTCGGGCATGGCAGGGCTTGGAAGTTGAGTGTACATACTAATCTAGCACAATCAGTTGTAATATCACGTAATTATATCTTCAATAATCACAACATCTTCCAAAAAAGATATGAGGTATACTACCCACAAATGTAACAAAAAAACACTAACTAGCTGCCCCGACCTCCTAACATCATAAATCAAGTCCCGAGCTTTTTGGGTGTATTGATCAAGCATTATGAACTGATCAAATATGTTTTTCAAAGTGTCAGAAGATGGAGCTTGGTTGATATTGGTTGATATAATTTCAAGATCAGGAATCCCACTCAATGAATTTACCATTTTTGATTTTACAATGCTGTTACATCACAAAGTTGCTCAGGAAGTGGAAAAAATCTTTGTGCCCGTGGCTGATGCGAAAAACCCAGCAGGCTACCACCTCGAACAGCAGCCCATTCTGTTTCCCCACAGGATCATTAACTATATCTTCAACGATGTGGGGCTGCGAATTGATGAGAGGGATATACATCAATTCTGGGACAATGCGACTGCAGTTGGGGAGCCACATGTCAATGAGTCCTCCAGAAACAAGATCCCCCTGGGTCTCTATGGCGATTCTGCTCAGCTTATAACCAAAATTCGAACAGAGAAACTCATGTGTTTGTGGCTCAACATTCCAATTTTTAGACCCAAAGCAGTTCGCTACAGTCGATTCCTGATGTGGTGCTGCGACACTTCAAAACTATTTGGATATCGAACAACAAATTCTGTTCTTCGATGGCTGACCTGGAGCCTCAATAGTCTATATGATGGAGTCAACCCCGGAAGACGACCTGGAAACCGACCTTTAAGTTCAGAGGAAGAAAAGAGGGCTGGTACCCCTTTCCTGCATTCATTCCAGGTGGTGGAGTGTCGGGGGGATTGGGAGTTCCATAAATTCCTATGGAATTTCCGGAGCTCGTGGAAAGGAATTCACACCCGCTTTAGATGCCCGGCTGTATCCAAGAATCTTGGTGACCCAAGCATGCTGTATTGGGATACCAGCGAAAACAGTAGTTGGAGCCTTCAACAGTACAGCACAATTGATTTCATCAACAAGCAGTTACCGAGCCACAACATTTGCCACTCAGCCTGATTACTGATAATTATTTTTTGTTCTTTGACCCCAAAGGTTCCTAATATGGGAAATAGCGACTACTTAGAATAATTGACCATTGATTTTGAAATACCATTACTACTAAGGTCCTCTCGTTCGATTGAAATCGTTTCATGTGCATTGCTTAAAATGGTGCTCGATGCACGTGATCAATCTTGGCTTGTTGCATGCATGCAACGGAGGAAGTTTGAAACTCTGGCACTGATAAATCAATTTTGTATTGGTCCTGGCCCCCTCCAATGCGTCAGAGTTGCTCACTTTCCTTTTTCACGCATTGCTCGATGGTTGTGGTCGAAATGGGATTTTGAATTATTTTCAGTTCAGGGGTGTGGCCTAAAGTACCCAAAAAATATTCAATTCAAAATCCCATGTCAACACTTGTGTCCTGGCAGGTAGGTAGGATAGGTACCCCAGGTCCAATAACTTGTGTTCGACATCACAACTGTATCTGGCAGATGATGATCAAATATTGAATCATTTCTATTTTTGATCGGTTTGAGCTAGAGAACAGATTTGTGTGATTCAAGAAAAATATGTTCCTGGATCTGAGTCCTTTTCTTCCCTAGCTCAGGATGATTTTGGCGGAACAGCTGCAGCATTGGGGGGGTGGTTCATTGCAGGACCAACTGGATTGTAGCTTCAAGGACTTCAAATCATGGTGTCGAGCCCGAAAGATTCCAACATCACAACCAGCATTTACTGTGAAAATGGTGCTTTGTTTGTTTTTCAGCATCTTTTCTTGATTGATCGATTTTGACATCAAAATTCAAAAATGGAGATAAAACACTTGCTGGTATAGCATTCACCCTGCTCCCAGGTAGTGAAGAAAACGGGTGACCACATGCTAACAGCAAAGGCGTTCAACAGTCGGATCATTTGTGCTTGGTTGGCCGACACGCTACAGAATGCAGCGGTGCAATATGACGATGATTATGATGAGGGAAGACTTTCCCTGGCCTGTGTTTGCATGATCTTTGTCTGGAACATTATTGTTTCGGCTTCAAAGGTATACAAGGCCAAAAGTGAATAGGTGCACCAAGAAAATTAATGGGTATGATCGATGATGTTTAGTTATTATTTGTCCGTTAGCCTATATAATAGGAACAAGTATTTTAGTCAACCTCGGTCCATGGGCCCATTCATCCCAACCATTGGCTCCTCTGCCACCAACGCTGCCAGGAAGTCCATGGCCAAATTCTTCCATCTTATGGAATCGTCCCCGCGGGAGCTGTGACTTGGTTGTCTCTATTTCCCTGCCCTACTGATTGGGGATAACACTGGGATGTCCCTTTATAAGCTTCCTACGCGCTATGATCAATATATGTCCTATACCCTAAAAGTCCAAAGTGCATCTAATGTATATATTAATTGTATTATAAAATTTCTATGCCCCAGGATCCAAGAAAGATGTCCCCAGCATACCTAGATTTTTGATTAAGGCCACCTGCTGTTGCTGAAGATCTTCATGATACAGCTCTTCTGTTTCTTCGCACCTACAAGTCGCTATGTGCTGTGTCTGTACGACAAGGAAAAATGCAGTTCCTGATGCGACCAAAGTACCATGAACCTTGATCAAGTATTGGTAGTTGTTGATTTAATTTAATCTACGGGTTGTCATCCATTGTATACTTTATTTGATTATTCCATGGGATCGCCAAATCATATAAAAAAAATAGGAATTTTGTTTGAAATGCTTGCCATCTGTTCTCCAAATAGGATGGGGGACCATGGAGTGTTAATGAATGCCAGCCCCAGGCCCTGATACATATTGCTCGAGACGTTTGAAGGTTCAGACCCTTTGATGCAGAACTAGGCTCTATGGACTCTATGGATCTGATTATTGTTCATCAAATATTGCTGCGAGCGATTAATTGTCATGAAACATGGTAATCACTGAACAAGAGAAATTTTGCCGCTACTCGCGTAATTACTCAGGAAAGAACCCGCGCCACACGCACACTTTTACTGATGAAGATGCGATGCGCTGGAGCAAAAGAATCTTAGCGCATATAGTATTCAAGTTTATTTTTTTAACCCCATTGATGCGATATCGATGATGTATATTGTATTTTTTAATTTATGGCCATGTTAATGTTTATAAAGAACGCAAGGTTTTGACCCCATGCATCCTAGGTTGTGCCAAGTACTCTCATCCCAGCCAGCGCGCGCTTTGGGTTCTTCGATGTCAGAAATTAAGGCAAGGGTGTGCGCGAATGACCATGGACCTATTTGGGTTTGTCCAACCAAAATAAGTATAGAAGGATTGGTCAGTATCATGTCATACATATGAAAAATTCTACAACAACAACAACAATCTCGTACCGGAATACGTTTGCGCGTTTCCAGAAATTAAGGTTTTGCTGGTAGATTGTCACGCCAGCAAAGCCTTTCTGCCAGGTTACTATCTATGAAGCACAAGATACGCAAGTTGCTGGCCAGCAATGTGCATACACGAGTTCTTGTCTAAGATTTGTTAAGTTCATATACGTTGGTGCTTTCCCAGCCCAATCTCAGGTTGATGAAGGGAGCTATCCGCTGATTCTGGCTGCGTTTGGAAAAGTAAAAAGTGATGATGGGGCCTGATAGGGTCTGCGGATGGATTTGGAAAAATGTCTGTTCTATAAACGGACATTTTAGAAATGCACTTTGGACTTGTAGGGTATATATATATATACATATATATTGATATACCACCGTTAATCTACCATTATGTGAATCGGATTTTACGAACGTCGATCATTGACGGAAGCCGCAAGCCTGTGAGGCGGTAGCTTGGCGATACGCCAACTAGATGGCTATGTGTCAGTTCCTGCCAGAAGGTGGTTTTCCAGTCTATTAGCTAAGGGTAGAAAACAACAACAACCAACAGAAGTGTTTCGTTTATTCGAGTAACCATCTGTTGTTATCATATACCATTACAATTGGGCTGGCCCATTTATATCTTAGATAGATTTAGATAGCATATATGATGGATAAACATTGATAGATAGTTAGATATCATAACTATAACTAACATCATATATAACTATAACCATCGTTTATAAACCATTACATTTTAGATAGTTAGCTTTCAAACTGGTTGTCATGGCTTTACCAAGATTCACCTCACTGGGGTCACGGAGCACCACCTCAAAGGTGACCGTTGACCCCATGGACCGTTGACCCATGGCCAGAGATAAACACTGCTGCGGTTGATGCTGAAACGATGCTTGTTGGGATCAAGTTCCTTCAAGTTTGCGGCAAACGAAGGGATCAGCCAACAAAAACATAGATTTTGCCTAGTCACAAAGTTGTCCTCGCGACCTTTTGTGCTACGAAAAAAAGGGGTCCTGACGGCATCACATCGGTGTGGTGGTGTGGAGTTCAAAGAAACTAATGTGGTAAACCTAGCAAGGATTCAGTTTTTGGGTATGATACACCAAGCTGGTAACATTGGGTGAATTGGGAATTGTTTCTGATTGGGTTTAGCAGATGATTGGAGAAAAACAAAGCAGACCTTCCCTTCACTTCACCCATACCAGTACATCCTTAAATTTTGGGTGGTAAAAAGAACGAATATCCATCAGCACGCCAAAACTGGTGTGATATTGCATCTCAACAGGTAGGTGCATAGTAAAACTGTAAAACTGTAAAACCCATAGAATGTTAGGTTTGTCCCACTAGCTACTGCAACCATAAAAATGATAATTTATTATCCATCAAGATCCATTGAGTACAACTAAGTTAACCTTATCTAGTTTTCGTACGACAATTAATTATATGAACATGTTGATCAGGCCATGGAAATCATGACTGAAAAACTACCGTTAAATTGCTAACAACACATAATATGTATATATATAGTTATATGGCTTATTATAGTCAGTTAACATTGGCTATCATACCCTCCCCCAAAACTAACATGTCGACCTTGCCATTTATTTAGGTGTATGAGACTACTTTCCACTAAAGGTTGTCTGTGTTCAGAGTCTATGTTATCGTTAACTAATGTGATCAACCCAATAATAAGCTAATCTCACTCGGATTTATGATATCTTATTCTTGGGTTTACCAGTTTTGTCTAGTTCATCATCAACCATTCCCAATTTGGTCTGTCTTACTTTTGGTCAATGGCCATGTCATGAACCTAAATTGGAGGTACCTACCATATATTTTTGGCCTATTTTTCAGACCTCAATTTCAGGGAATATCCCCATAAGATATGGTCTTATATGGATTTGGGTTTAGTACAATGAATCCGTGGGGGATTATATTTATATGGATAATTCTAATTATATCCCCCTAAAATGAAGATATAAAACATATAATTATATGGTACTAACGTACCTCCATTTTAGGATCCTGAAGATCTCCCATTGATTTGGGTTTTGCGTAGCGTGATGAGTCCGTGGAGGTCTGCAAGCTGCTGGACGAGGTGAATGTTGGTTTCAGCCAGCCCGAGTGACCAACCGACCAACCGATTGGAGATGGGGTGGATGACTACTATCATTACCCGGCCTGGTAAACTAACATAGCTATTGAAAATGGCCATAGAAATAGTGGATTTACCAATAAAAAATGATGATTTTATATAGTTATGTTAGTTTACCAGAGGGTTTGTTCTACTAGCATAAACTTCCATAAACCATAATTAGTCTATAATGATAGTAGTTAGCTATAGCTATCATAAATCATCAGTCAGCTGCATTAGTGCTGCGTTCCCCATGTTTCTTGGTTAAAGCCACACCTGTTTGGTGGTTTATGGTGTTTCCACTGGTTATGTTGTGATGCAAAGCCGTATACTGTATATAGATATATACGTTATATTACATATATATATAAGTAAAAACTGAGACTGGGCCTGGAGTTCTGATAAAAAGTGGGGAGAGTTGGCCTCCAGCAATGTCTTCAAGTTCAAGGATGGGTGTTTTGTTCGAGGATGGGTCCAATTGGGGATTCTTTTGCTACCCCAGTTTCGAGCCAAACCCATGGTGCCCTTAGTTCTGAACCCCAGAAAGCCACCATAAAGAAGTTGAGCTTACTGCCCAGCAAAAAGCCTGAGGATGACGCATTTCGCACTGTTTCTAAGCTTGACCTTAAGGTGAATAGAAACGAGGGACTTAGATCCTATAGGTTTTGACTTGATGGATTCTGTAATCTTGGCCATAGCCATAGCCAAAGTCATGGGTTTGTTTTCAATGTTTTCATGTTTTTTTCAAAATATACACATTCAGATCCCTATGGATCCGAATGCTCAGACTCCCCATCTCTGGAGATTCAGAAGATACTTCAGCACCTAACACCAAAAATCAATGCCCATTCTCGGTACATTTTTTGGATCAGGGCTGAAAAACGTCCACATGATCCCCACTTGATGTTTTCGTTTTGCTCCCACAAGGCCAATATCCAGTGGATCTACTGCATCCAGATGGATGTTCTATTTTTTTTGGGGGTGGTTCCCAGAAAAATCCCAGAAGATGTTCCAGTGTTTAATCCATTTGTTCAACAAGATTCCCGGAAAAATCACAGACTCTTAGCACGCTCGCGCAAAGCTTCGGCTCAAAAAAATCAGACCACAGGAGATGTGACCCTTCGACCATGGAAAAATGGCCGCCCTGAGATGGTAAAGTGGGACAGCTGAAAAATATGTTAGGTATAGGATGACATAGCTGTCCCACTAGGATGAGATATCCACATATATGACATAGGCTATATTAGATATCATATAGATATCATCTATATATCCACTATTATATATATGAGATGGTCCCTATTAGATCTCATCCCAGGGACCAGCTAGAACGGACCACTGGAACCGGGATGAGATCTGAGTCAACTGTTTCGAGACATTTCGACAGCTGGGAGAGGTAAGGATCACCCGGACATGTATAAATTAACCATGGGCCATCTATAAATGGTATTTAACCATGGTATATAACTGGTAGAAATGGTATATAACTGGTATATAACTGGTTGAACCCTCTGGTTATGACTAACAGTTCGCTATGGTATAGATGGCCCTAATCGAAACAGATGATTTTCCTAGCGAACGAAACCTCCATTGATTTCAGGGATTGTCCAGTTCGCTATGTTAAATTGTTAAATAACCAGATGATATGTTTTGATTTCGCTGTACTAAACCTGACCAGTGGAAAATCCCCAGTTTCAAATATATACGCAGTTTTCGGCAAAAGCACCCACCTTTTCGGCAGATGTTTGCCAGGGTTGTCGGGTTTACTAAGACCATTTGGATCAACATTTGGAACATCATGATAGTTCCGGGCGAAAGTGAGCCATCATGTTGTTGGCAAAATAGAAAATCAATATAAATCAATTGTGCAAATACACTGGTCGCTGGTTTCAAACATTTTGTTATTTTCCATTTTCTGTATGGGAATAATCCTTCCCATTGACGAACTCATATGTTTCAATATGGTTATTGCATGTTATTGCACCACCAACCAGCAACAAATCGTGAGATCAGAAACACCAAAGGTCCATCCGGCATTTTTGTTCGGTGTCTGAAAACCGGGTTCCGCAACATCTCGCCGTTGATCAGCAAATATATACAGTATACATCATACCCCCTTGAAATTTTGTCAGCAAATCCCTATGGTAGATCCGCCATGGATGAGAGCCTTCGATCACTTGAAGCTGCCTGCTCAAACAAATGGTTATGATATGACTTATGCGTAATATCAGAGTATCTTACTAAGTTCTATATCTCATCCAACAATACTGGCTGGTGGTTTGGAACATGGCTTTTATTTTTTTCCATTCAGTTGGGAATGTCATCATCCCAACTGACGAACTCCATCATTTTTCAAGATGGTTATTGCACCACCAACCAGCAACAAATCGTGAGATTTCCAGAAACACCAAATCTAAGTTCCAGCTATCTCACCCAACAACAAGTGTTTTTTTTTGGCGTAAGATCGCAACGGTGGAAGAGTTGATTTGGGCCGATGGCGGAAAGATGGCCCGGTATCACCGCCCTGCAATGGCAATGGCGGGGACATCACCCAAAGATTAGGAAGGTGCGGTTGTATATATACCCTCTGGTTATGACTAACATAGCCATGGAAAGATCCACCATTTTTAATAGGTAAACCATCTATTTCTATGGGCCATCTATACCATGGCTATGTTAAATAACCAGATGGTAATACACATAGAATCAGATCATATACACATATAAATACATATTATTTCATTTACATATGCAGCATATGCATATATACGTAGTCAAAACATCTACCCTCTGGTAAACTCACAGTTTGCCAACTTGAAAATGGCCATAGAAATAGTGGATTTACCCAACAAAAATGGTGATTTTCCATAGCCATATGGAGATGGGATTGTCGGGGGATCTGCTATCCAGGGCCGTGCGCAGCACCAATGCATCGCGATGGCGCGGACCTTGGAGGAAGTGGATGGATTGGAACGTGTGGAGGGGACATAGTTCAGGGAATATGGGCATATATGTAAATAGTATAATATATATATATATATAGTATTGTATAGAATTCTATCATGATTTTGATAATATATATATAATGCATGTTTATGACTATAACGTATGATATGATATGATTTGAAGGGACACGTGACATACTGAGAAAATAGTCATGTAACAACATGTGGGCACGCCAGTGCAATCACAACACGGCATCCTAAGATGGGAAGGTGGTATAGAAACAAGGATGCATAGATGCATGGCTAGATTTAAAGTTCGTTTTGCATATGCAAAGTGGTAGTCTCCTAAGATTGTAAGAACAACCCCAATCCCATGCAAGGTGGTTCCTGACAGTTGCAACTTGGTACATCAACCGTGTCAACTATAAATATCTCTACCATAAACACCAGTTTTGGTAGTGTATATATATATATTATAATATTATATTATATATATATGGTTGGTGGTTTGGAATATGTTTTATTTTTCCATTCAGTTGGGAATGTCATCATCCCAACTGACATTGTTCAGAGGGGTAGGTCAACCACCAACCAGTCGGCCCAAGGCTCCTGGATTTTACCGTGGCCTTCGCCCTTTGCCGTGGCCCTGGCGTCATGGTTTTTCTTGATGGTTTAACCGTTGGGTAAACCATGTTTTAATCATGTTTTAAAAAATATGAAATGGATAACGGGCAACCATTTTTCATGTTTTTTTATGCTTGTTACAACAGTTAACGATATGTTATGTATTCTTTGTTTTTTTTGCAACTATCTCAGTTGAGTGATGTGTTTAAAGATCGTTTAACCATTGGTTTAGTGATAGGGAAACTATTGGTGAACCAGTGGTCCAGTGGTTAATTGATGTGTATTAACTAACATTGATTATTCTAGCTGGTATTGTTAACAGTCGGGTTCTACTATCCAATACAACGGGGTTCACACTTATATTAGGGGAATCGCATTCTCAACCATTGGCTAGTTTATGTTTATGGTTAGTATTGAGGTTCTACTAGCTTATTGCAAACTTCTCATTTCCAGTATGGGGTTAGCGAGAAAAGCTAACAACTAGTAGTACCAATTCACAACCAGGCTTCTGACACTGCTCAATTGCTAAAGTAGCTGCTTGGTGGTATAATGGAGTTTAATATCGGGATAGAATGGCGATATATGTTGTTTCTATCCTCATATTAAGCCCAATGTTAGTTCATATATATATATAGTTTTATTTATTTATTTAGTGGCTGCTATCAACCCCCTGGTAGATCTTACTTTAGCCACCCAATCCCACCAGGCAATTGAACATGGTTTGCAGTAATTGGTTTGTGGCTTGATGGTTGTCTTCAATGTTGAACCCCATTTGTGGGCATTGTCTCCTTGCCAAACCCCATGGGTCACATGTGTTTCTTGCATCAGCCCAGAAAAGAAAAAAAAACAACACGTATGAATGATCACCGTTATATGGAGTATGTCATTCAATGTTATATGATAAATGATCACCGTATGAATGATCACATATATTATATGGAGTTATCCAATTATCCAGTTATCCAGTTATCCAATGATCACCGTTTTATTTGGTCTTGGGGTAATTGTGTTTCCTGATTTCCATTCCGATTCCTGGGACTCTCCCAGGACATGATCAAGAAAACTGGTGGTACGTCCTGACGGTCCTGATTTTTCAGTGGCAAGCAAACTGTTGTAGATGGTAAAATGATGGTAAAATGTTGATAAAATGATGGTAAATTCATCTGGTTGGTGGTTTGGAACATGTTTTATTTTTCCATTCAGTTGGGAATGTCATTTCATCCCAACTGACTTTCACTCCATCATTTGTCGAAGGTGTAGGTCAACCACCAACCAGCCATTATTAATCAATGATTAACCATCATTAACCACTATTAACCACCATTAACTACTATTAAGCATGGGATTACAACAAGCCCAGCTGGATAACCTCGATACTTCGCCCAGCGCATCCACAGGTCGAGAGGTCCTACAGACCTATTGGTGTCCTACATCCCGAGTCGACGGCGCATCGGCCGACTGAGGGGTACAGATGGGGATCCAACAGGATCGAGATCGGAAAGATCCACCATTGAAAAATGGGTAAATCCCATGTAAATCATTGTAAATCCACGATTTCGACTGGGCAATTTTCAATCGTTTTTGGTATGTTTACCAGGCCGAGTATTTGGTAATAAATTGTCATGAAGATCGCGATAATTGAGAGGTATAATTGCTGGTATACCAACCATTTCTGGACGAAGCAACAATTGAGTTCTCTGTGTCCTCTGTGTCCATGGTTTTGGACACTTGAAAACTACAATGCTTTGTTGGAATTCAATAATATTGTTGAGATGTGATACATGATGATACATGATACATGTTCATTTCGATCCTGTCAGACTGGAAGTATCGAATGAACGATCATTGATGTTCAGTGCGGACAAGTCCTGGCTGAAGAGTGTAACTCGCGTAACAACCCCCCTATACAACAGTTGTTTGATGTGATTCCAAATTTATCCAAATTCTAGTTACTAATTCCTAAACATGTACAAACTTATACGTATCATCCAATGATCTTGACCCAATTTTTACTTGAAAAAAGTTTGGTCCATGGTTTAGTTGATGAACATTTAGATAATCATCCATGGGTCAATTAAGCTTGGTTACTTAAGCTCACCATTGAGTTCTGGTTCGACCCTAACGAATAAAGACATAGGGTATATTCAGGTCATGCTTGACATTTTAGGCTTGTGAGGCCATCGGTCAACACCTTCCGACATTTGGTGCAGGCCCGGGCGCTGGCAAATCACAATGCATCCACTGGACGATGCGGTTGTTTCGCGAAGGGCTTGGCAATTGGGTGTCCAATTCCAGACGCGGCCCCCGTCAAGATGATGCTGATGTAGCAAAAATGTGTCAGAACTGCGTTGCGATGAGATGGCTCACCATCGACGAAGTCAGCTGCGCCTCCGTGAACTTACTTGGTGCTGTTTGTTGCTGTTTGTTTCACTTGCGTTTCTAGGTTCAGGGTTCTTCTCGAGTGTATAGGTGTTTACTAAGACAAGACAAGACCACACCAAACCATGGGTTTCCCCATGGTTTCCCCATGGTTGCCCCATGAAACATGACCCTCTTGGAGGATCACTTTGGGTCCCGCAATCACTTAGGAATCCCAGAGATGGGCGAAGGTTCACCCCCAGTATCCACTCCGAGGCGCTCGAGGGAAGGCTTTCGAGCTCCAATCAAACCAGCACAACATCATACCCGCAGGCAGGGAAAGTCAGTGGAACCACTGACTTGATCATTTTCTGTAACTTGACTGGTGAATGGATGTGAATGGTGGCTTCATATATTTTTTGTGCCACAAAGAGTAAGGAATCATGAGGACTGTGACGTCCCCCACTGGTCCTGATGGGATATGTAAGCAACATCAAGCAACCAGAAGCATCTACAATCGAAAGTTCGGCTATAATAGTTTCCCATAAGTTCAGGGATGGTCAACACCCCATGAGAACAGGGGTTAATGGTTATCCATCAATCGGGAAATCCTACTCATGATGGTAGATTACCACAGCCCAGATACCATCTTTTGACCATGGCACAAATGAATGTACCCAAAAGCGCAGGTGATGTGGATTCCAGGTTTCTTACCTCCACTGTTTGAGAACCTGACCCAAGCCGAAAAAGAATCTCCGCAGATGCATGAAAAAACACTAGCTGATTTGAGGAACCATTTGACTTACGAGTATTATATACGCGTGCCACGTCCCCAGACTGCAAAACCGTTACATCGAAGTGGTTCCCCAAAGCTACGCAGAAACAGAAGGACCAGGAACATTTCAAAGTTGCTCTGATCTCAAAGCTATAGTTTTGCTTTGAAAGTTGAGAACAAAAAATCTCCCATTTATAGATGATATATATTATATATATATATAGATGATGTTGCCAGCTAGAAACCTTCATTCACAGTGGATTTCCCAGCCAGCCATGTGCGAAAAAACCAGAGGGTATTGCAGGCCACTGGAATCTCCAATGAGACGAGTACCATGCCGCAGCCGGACGGGAAACCGATGGAAACCGCACGCCTGGAAGCTGACAGTGGGGCCATTTTTTCATGTGGAGGATTAGATACCCGGCCTGGTAAACATACAAATTAGCTATTGAGAATGGTCCATTTATAGAATTTTATAGTTGATTTACCCATTTAAAGTGGTGATGTTCCATAGTTATGTTAGTTTACCAGAGGGCCAAGCCATTGAATTTTGGAGCTACCCTATGTTCGGATTATGGTAGTCTAGCGCAGTTGATTGATTTGGGGGTTGCTACATACACACACTACATACACACACTATTATAGTGAACTGATTACCACTCTGAATGACTAGAAAGTCCGACCCTGGTTCACCAACGTTAATTCTCGCAAAGGATTGGTATTATCAGCAAATTGCAATATTGGTGTCCATACACATTACATAAGTGTTTTTTATATCCTTCCATGGCACCTTTGTATATAGTTCTTTTGATTTCCATGGATCATTTTGCCAAAATGATTCGGTGACATGTCTCGCATGTAATCCACTCCAAGATCCTTAGGCCGGTAAATTCATCCTGGAAACCTATCTCCAAAGATCTCAAAGGCAAACAATAACTGCATAGATACACCTGTGTACATCATATGAGGATCCGTAATTTTATGCATTAGATCTCTATCATGCATTAAGATGCATATATGTGTACAAATAATAAATATAATATATATATATATATATATATACATATTGTTTTATTCGGGGAAAAAACTAATACATACATGTAGATTTACTTGTACATAGATACTTTCATAGATACAGTTTACATGTATTCGAATTGTATAGATAAAATATGTTGTCTCTATCTATAACATGTATGTATCTATATTGTATGTATATCTAGATTTACTCTTGACACATTCAGGAGGTCTCCGTGCCGGCAGCTTCTGCCGCGTTGCAGGTGTGGGGCCGAAGCCAATGGAATCCCAAAAGTTTGGAGGATTTGTCTATCAAACATATGGGGGAACGCCATTGGTGAGAGGTAGTTAAATACTTGATGTTTTCGATGACAAGAATGTATACAAGTACTAACCAGCTGAACAAGACAGCAACATACAGCAACTTAGTGACCATCCAATCAGCAAATTGAAGGCTGATGAGCTTTGATAACCCCCGCGAAGCGACACTTCATGGCGTGTATCGCATGGTATGCTTCGAGGGCATGGTATGCTTCAGTTGATGTTTTGAGTCTGAGTCTTCACGTCAAACAAAATCATGTCATTTTGACGATGGGATATGGAGGTTTCATGAGGTTTCCATAGTCATGGGGGTACCCCAAAATGATCAACATGGATGGTTTATAATGGAAAAATCCCAATCTAAAATGGATGATTTGGGGGTACCCCTATTCATGGAAACCCCCATATATTTACCATGCTTCGTTACTGGAGTTTAACCCCATGCAACGGCCAATCTTGGATACCCTGCAGCACATCACAAGTGGTGAGTTGAAGGCCACTGGACGTTGCCTCCTTGGAGCCTAGGGCCTAGGGGCTCTCACTGAGGAACATGGCGGCAAATTCACACCTCTCTTCGAAGCCGGTAGATCACAGAACTATACAAAAGATGTCTGGTTGGTGGTTTGGAACAATGATCCCAAATAATAGTGGTTTAATAATGGGTTAATAGTGGTTAATGAAAATATCTGGTTGGTGGTTTGGAACCATGGAATTTTATGACTTTCATTCAGTCGGGAATGTCATCATCCCAACTGACGAACTCATATTTTTCAGAAGGGGTAGGTCAACCACCAACCAGTATACAAAAGGTGTGTAAATCGCGTCCCATTTGGCGATTCGGCTGCCAGCGCGTGCCATTTTTGCTGACTGAAATGACAGCAGGACCAAAGCGGGACCCGAGCGATTCCTATCTGGATGGTCCATGCGAAGTTGCAGAAGCAATCGATCTACCATGGAAAATGGCCCATTTATAGATGGTGTACGGTTTACCTATTAAAAATAGTGATTTTCCATGGCAAACTGTTAAATAACCAGATGGTAAGTGATGTGTTGATTCATGGTGTTGGTGTTGTCGTGGTGGTCGTGGTGCTTGTCGTCGTTGTTGCTTTATTTATGTTACTTTTGTTTTAACTTAGCGTTGTTTTGCTTTGCGTGAATTTAGATAAATTGCTCACAAGTGCTTTGTCTATAAAAATCCATAACGACCTCACTGTTCCCCCTCACTGGAATGATGGTTAAGGGGCAAATATATATCCCAAAACAGGCCACAAATTCAGGCTAGTGGAATATGATGAACATTGATGAAATAGTTACCCTCTAGTTATTTGTTACATAGCCATGGTATAGATGGCCCATAGAAATAGATAGTTTACCTATTGAAAATGGTGGATCTTTCCATGGCATGTTCCTAGCGCCGCTTCGCACAGGTCACTCATGGCGCCGCTCTGCCGGAGATGGCAAGCTCAATGGAAGAGAGGCAGCGACAAGTGATGTGAGATATGGGGGGAACCCAGAAATGGGGGTACCCCAATAGCTGGATGGTTTGTTTCATGGAATTTCCGATACAAATGGATGATTTAGGGGTACCACCATTGTAGGAACCCCCCCCATATCATAGGGGAATATGATGAGAAAATGGAAATCCAGTGACATATTTCATCGGATAGAACCATACAGACAGGGGACTTCAGCAACAAAAAATACAAACAATGGCTGGTAAAATAGGATAGTGGATATATGTTACGGGATCTACAGCCAACTTGATATGATATTTGGCTGTGTCTGAAGATGAGGCATACACACCACATGTCAGTTTTCATACGGAAAAGCGTGCATACCTAGTCTCAGTAGATTTGGAGGCCGCCTATTTTCAGCCAAACCCACATGTACGCAGGTGCATCATGGATCCAACATCTTTGAGATATGGTACTTCATCGCACCTCCCAAATCATACCCAAATTCTATCCACATATCCATATTATTATTACATATATTACATATATATATATATATATGTTGAATGTTTTTGTTGTTTAACATGTGGATTGAACCAATAAAGACCTGGATGTCTGACAAATTTACCACGAGTTATGGCATATTTTTTTTTGCAAGATGATGTCTGACAAGCTCACGAACTACAACTACACAAAAAAAACAACATCATCACCCATAAACTTGATACGACTAGTATATCCCCACAATCGATACTTCAACCTTTGCTGAAAGGTTTTTGATATGATGTGTTTTCCCCTGAAACCCAATGTCCTTTGTTGTTCAAACCCGATTTGTTCGGCGAGTGTGTCAGAAGATATGATACCCCTAGATCCACTCAATAATCATGTTCTCCTTTACATTTGCCAAATTTTGTAGGTAAGTACCCCATTTCCACACACAGACAAGTATCACATCAAGTTGGTTAGCCCATGAATATCCACATGATCCTATTATACTTGGTAAATTAAATATCCACATGATCCACATATCATGGTTATTGTGATTTATACTTGGTAAATATATGGTACCATCTGGTTATGACTAACATAGCCATGGAAATTCACCATTTTTAATAGGTAAACCATCTATTTCTATGGGCCATCTATACCATGGCTATGTTAGTCATAACCAGAGGGTAACCATTATTATTAACCATTATTAACCATTATTAACCATTATTAACCATTATTAACCATTATTAACCATTATTAACCATTATTAACCATTATTAACCATTATTAACCATTATTAACCATTATTAACCATT
>Ga0126342_10000952_pt1 | contig 37203 bp, 29 predicted proteins | sample Cyp1metagenome_FD_92528 | JGI IMG/M metagenome (GOLD analysis project Ga0126342, IMG submission 92528) | Coral microbial communities from Lord Howe Island, Old Settlement Bay, Australia - Cyphastrea 1 metagenome | ecosystem: Host-associated > Invertebrates > Cnidaria > Coral ... | reverse complement strand
ATTCAGCACCTTCTGAGAGCCCACTTGGTAAACCGCATCCAGGGGGACACAAGTACATATGTTTCGACGAACAAGTTCATGTGCAATGGACATCTTGTCCTCTGCTTTGACATGGATTTTCCCCGGGAGGTTAGGTAGTTGAACTTCAGAATGTTCTTTGAGGAGTAGTGAAGGGTTGAGAAGAAACTCACGTGTCCTAGGACTAACCCAGTGAAGAGTTTCAATCGACCCACCATGTTCTTCCGGAGGCAAACTGGGGATAACCTGCTCCCATGAAAGTTGTTGGCAAACCGAAACTTCTTCCCCATTGTAGCCAATCTGCTTACCACTCAGCTCTTTTTGCCACGCGGCCTCGGTCAAGGTCATGTTCACCACGTCTCTTGCGCAGCGACGCTCGATTGCTCTCCTCATGCTCTGGGCAGCCGTGCGCTCGGACGATGTCCAGCGCCCAATGTAAGGGCTTCCCTTGTAACCAGCCAACTTGTTCAAGGCTGATATTGTGTTGTACAGCCAGGCACAGCTGCTCCAAGTCTCCACCACTTCGGGCGAGACGACTTCCTCCAAGCTGAATTTGTTGAATTGTGCAGTAAAGGTCGAAAGGTCTCCCTCTCTAAATGGAAAAACTGAGTTCCGCCCGCGGGCAGCGCTCAGGTTTGCAGCGGCTGTGAAGCCTCTCCATGCTTTCATCCACTGCGGGATTCGGAAAATCAAATCACCAGCATCAGCACTGTGAATCAAACACCAAGCAAGCACACATCCCATGCTTCGATAGGTTGTGCAGCACGGTATAGCGGATTTGAGATCCTTGATACCAGCGCCAACAAAAACTGGCGGAGCCCCTAGGCCCTCAGCGCCAAGCGCCTCATCAGCCTCAGCACCATATTGCTGATTTACTTCTCCGGGGCTTTCTCCTTCTTTTTGCTGGGATCGGGCTCGTGACTTTCTCCGCCCTGACCCCACCAGCCTCTGCCTTTGCCTTTTCCTCTTCCTCCTTTCTTGGACTTCCCTTTTGGGTCCTGTTGCCAGTCTGGCCATCCTGTACCTTTGCCCCGGCTGCCACGGCCCTTGCCGGCGCCTGGAGTTGCCCATAGCTCTGGCTGGGTTACTTTGGCTGCGAGCTTTGCTTGTTTCCGCGCCTGTAACACCAGCTGGGGCCCCGCTGCTGACGTCTCCTCCAGCGGCAATAGCTCCAATTGCCTGGCCGCCACCCAGTTGCCGTCCAAAATGGACTGATGGAGGCTTATAAACCGGGCTGCTAGGAGATCTCCCACATGGTCCAGCGCCCCCTCTCTCAAGGCATCCATGCAAGCACTGAGCAGATGCATTTCCCTCATCTGTGCGTTGACCGTCCCGACCTGGGGCGGATGATGATGGAGAAATAGGAGCTCAGCTTGACCCCGGTCATGTAATTCTTGTCCTCCTCTCGGCCAACTGTCACCTTTGCGCTCTGGTCCAATTGGGCCCGTGCATGCTCCACTAAGAGCTGCAGGACGCTCCCCGGTTTCTCCCGCGCTCTCTTGCGGAGAGGAGGTTCCATGCGCAGGTCTTCTGAACTGCTGGAACTCTCCCCCAAGGCATCTTCTGAGTTCAGCTCCGAGCCACTCGTCTGGCCACTGCCACTCGATGAGCTTGGGCTGGACCCCGGATCGCCAGACCCATCTCTCTGCCTCCTCCTCTTCTGGCTGTCGCGACTGCCCTGGGGAAGACCCGAAGAATGGGCCCTCTTCCTTTTCTTCTTTTTCTTTTTCTTCTTCTTGTCTCCTCCAGTGGCCTGTTGTAGAAGGCGCACCAAGAGCGCACCCGGGTCCTTCTTCTTGGCTTTCTCTTTTTCTCCTTGGATCATCCCAGCCTTTTCCTGGGCAGCTTTCGCTGCTTGACTCAGAAGCTGAGCCTGCAAGCTGCCTGTAGAAATGTCTTTTATAGCCAGAACCCCGGCTTTTCCTCTGTCGCGGCTCCTCTTCCGTTTCTTCTCTTTCTTTCCTTTTTCTTTCTCTCCTCCAGTCATCAACTCCTCTTCTGTCAATCCCTCGTGGGCGCTGCGACGAGGGGCATCCCTCAGCGCGCCTTTCCTCCGATCCACAAGGGCCTCCTCCTCTTCCAGAGGTGAGGGTGAGTACAGTGGCGAAGCAGGCTCCTTGGATGGCCCTTGGGGCGGCACGGCATCGGTGCCGGCGCCTGCACCAGGCCCTTGGCTCATCTTGGCCTTGGCATCGTCCAGCCTTTTTCTCAGCTCCTGTCTCTTCTGAGCAGATATCCGCTCTTCGTCCAGGTCTCGAGGATGAGGTGGTTGAGCCTTTGCCGAAGCCCTCATAGGTTCCACCTCTTCCCAACCTGAATCTTCTCGGCCTGGGACGGTGATGTCGAGGCCATGAGACGGTGCCCCAAGCTCGTCCTCCATTGAGTCGGACCACTTTTTCATCTGCTTTTTCATACCCGCAGTGATGTAGTCTCTTGCGAAACCTTCCATGGAAAACACTCTGAGCCGGGTCACATGCAGGGTGAAGTCTCCGTCCACCTCGCATGGGTAGCTGTGGCATAAATGAAGACAACCTGGACGCCTGTTGAAGTTTGTTGAAAGCCACTTCGTAGCCTCGACGTCGTCGCATCCAAGGCTCTTCACATGCAAAATCATGTCGCCTTCCAGACCCAACTCCACCTTTGTGACCAAGAAGCCAGCCCACAAATCGGCCGGGAAGTCTCCTGCGGAATCGGTCAATTCGACCTCTACCACCTGTCCTTTCAAAATTGTGAGCTGTTCCCAGGATGCAAAATCGGCGTGGGAAAACTCTGCACCTTCCGGATAGCTGTGTTTCCTCATCTCCGGTCGTGCACGTCGTGGGCCCTGTGGCCCTGCGAGTGCTGGTTGTCCCAGTAACTGGCCGGTCGCTTCCGATGCAACGGCTGATCTGGGTTTTCCAAAGCCCTGTATAGTCTTTGGTGGTTTCTGCCGGCTCTGTTGCCCCGGCGAGTCCTGTCACGATCCTTCTTCTTTTTCTTGGCCTTCTTCTCACCTTCTCGCCTGTCCCGATCCTCGGCAGGTCTTTCCTCTCTGTTCCTTTCCTCTTCAGTCCTGGGTGGCCTGTCTGGGCTGACAGGTCTGACTGGGGATTTGGTGGCCTCCTCCCTCTCGGGCTCCTCACGCTCCCGACTGGGCTTCTTGGCTTTGCTCTTGGCTGCAGTGGCAGCGGCTTCGTTGCCTCCCTCCTCAGCACTTGGGCTCTCTGAGCCACTGCTTGACTCAGGCTGCTCCTTGACGGTGTCTTTCACCGGCGGGGGAGGCGGCGATGGTAGCACCGGGCGTGCCGCCTGAGACCTTGAGGCCCCACTGCGTTCCTTCTCAGCGGCTCGAGAAGTCTCGGCGCTTTTCAGGCTGCTCGAGAGGTTCCTCAGCGCCCGCACGGAACGAACCAGGGTTTCCACCTGTTCAGTGGCCACGTGCCTCAGGGCTCGGGAGTGCCAGGGAGAGCACAGCTCCGACCCCAGGCTCTCCTAGGCACAGCACGCCGTGCACCAGGTGTCACCAGGTTCCGGAGCTGCCTGGTGACACTTCGCGCAGCTCATCACCTAAAGCTTGAGCCTTCATGAGCAGCAAGGCGGCTTCAGGCTCCCCCCTTTCCCACAAACTGTTCAAAGAACTATCTTATACGAGATCATATATATATATATACACAGTAGGTTCATATATACATATTACGATAGATATTTCTCTCAGCATTCCCGGGATTTCCCCAAAATTCCCCATGGTTTTTGAGGGCCTGTGCTTCTTCGATCACCTCCTCAGGCGAATTGCTGATGGCTCCCAGTCGCAGCTTCGCCCGACTGAGTCGCTCGCTGGGGCGCGGAGGGCACAGCCACAGGCGCCGCGGCGGCTGCCGCGGCGTCGGGGTCTGGCGATTCAATGGATGACGTTCTGGCGATGGATTAAGGCGGGATCATTGAAATTCCTGATGTTAAGAAATTTCCCCCCATAAACCCCCATATATCATGGGAAAAACCATGGGAATTTTGTAGATTTTGCCTTAAACCAATCAGTCGAATGAAATAGGTGAGAGTTTTTTGTATAATGAGGGACCCAAGAGTGTAAGGGTTTTCCCGTTCAAGTCACTCTTCATCACTGTATTAAAATATATGGAATATTCTTGGCTGACTTTAGAGTCCCCTGCTTTATGAATCACTCCATGCGTAAGTGTTCTTGTCCGTCCTAGTGAGGGTTCTTTGACATTAGTTTCACTATCAACTATCACTAGGGACATAAATCGCAATAAGCTTCTGACTCCTACAGTCTTGCTTAATATTAACATGTGTGTATATATATATATATAATATATATATATATATATGAACAAGTCTAAGATTCATTCCAAATTCATGCCCGCTCCTCTTGCGGCAGCCACCAGAAATCCTGCTCCTGCCAACGGTTGCACTCACTTGATGTCGAGTCAAACCCCAAAAAAACACAATAAACTCTAGCTATTGTCTTGGGGGATTACCCGCATAAAATGGCGATAAAATCAAATGGTAAAATTGGTACACCATGGTGCACTACCCTTTTCTGTCGGGTGATTATTACTCCTGTATTCCAATGACACCGAAGAGGTGACGCAGGTCACACGTCAAAATTCAGGCAGTGCACCACACTGCTCCAACAGTTTGAAACAAATCACTTTTAACCACTAGGGGCTGACCATATAACATGTGCACACACACACATAATATATGTGTATGTGTATGTGCATATGTGCAAATAGATATACGCGCATGTATATGCATATCTATATATATAGATAGCAAAATGTTTATATACCTATGTTATATACACATATCTAAATATATATATATATATACAAAGTATAAAATAATTATATATGTACTAAAATGAAACCACCCAACAAGTCACACAATTAAATGCGGCTTGAAGCCGGAGGTTGTTGGGTGTCAAACCCCCCAAAACATAATGCCTCGATGAATACAACAATTTACCACACACTTAAAGTAGACGGCTCATCATTTGGACCATCAGGATGTGTGCCAAACCATACTTTATTAAAATTTAATGATATCTAAATATCGTACATATGCAATTATGCCAATTATGCCCCACGTCTCATCTTTCCTGTAATGAACAATGTAGCCTAGCATGTGTACAAGATGGGCAGCATGAATGTACGACCAAATCTCCCTCCAAAACGGTTATCTTTTTTTGCCCCATCAGCGACATTGGCCATGGTGGCTTTGGGAGTTGCATGGCAGGTTGAGGCAAGCAGCTGTCCGTCAGGCAAGACCACCTTGAGAGTCTGGAGATTGACATTCAACTCACGCGCAAGGAGCTTGTGAGTGTCCCAGGCCAAATCAGACAGCCCTACATTCAGGTGTAGAAATTCTTCTCCAGTCATCGGACTTGAGCATGTCAGCTTGATGGCACCATCTTGATGAACAAAATCCAGTTGGACAACAAAGTCCCGGGCAAGTGGCATATCACCAACATAGCAAGTACCAGCCTCTGTGGAGGGAATGTCCTCATTGAAACCAGAGGCAACAGCGACACCATTACTTTGGAGAAACACAGTGAACACCCCACCTGCAGAAACCTGTGTGTAGACAACTCCTTCATTGAGAGGTGGAATGTCGCATTGTCCAGGGATATTGTTTCCGCACGCCACAGCACAACCATCACTTCGGAGAAGCACTGTATGCGTCATGCCAGCAGAAACCTGCGTGTAGCATATTCCCTGCTCCAGCTGTGGAATGTCGACTTGTCCAAACAAATTATTCCCACAAGCAATGGCCGAACCATCGCTTCGGAGAAGGACTGTATGATCCCCGCCTGCAGAGACCTGGGTGTATGACATTCCGGCATCCAGCGGTGGAATGTCGCATTGTCCATCCTCATTATTACCGCATGCGACAGCATTGCCATCACTGCGGAGAAGCACCGTATGGGTCGTGCCTGCAGAAACCTGGGTGTAGGACGTGCCTTCATCCAAAGGTGGAATTTGGCATTGTCCCTCTTCATCATCCCCGCAAGCCACAGCACTTCCATCACTTCGGAGAAGCACTGTATGTTCGAAGCCAGCAAACACCTGTGTGTATGACGCTCCTGAATCTAAAAGTGGAATTGCACATTGCCCGTCCAGGTTGCCTCCGCAAACCACAGCATGGCCATCACTTCGGAGAAGCACTGTGTGACAGTCGCCTGCAGAAACCTGGGTGTAGGACATTCCCTCATCTAAGCGCGGAATATCACATTGTCCATGCACATTATCTCCGCAAGCCACAGCGTTGCCATCACTCCGGAGAAGCACCATGTGGTTGCAGCCTGCAGAAACCATTGCCCCCAGGGACGGTTTGTGAGAACAAACAATATTACATATCTTGGGCCAAAGCTTTTGAATTGTTCAAGATCTATGTGCTATTATCATCTATTATCTACCAAGACATGTAAAGACATGCAAACTTTTCAAGATCTCAGCCATTCTGATCCTTTCCAGCTGGCTTCCCGATCTCCTCTCGGACCGGCAGCGTCTTCGTTTTTTTTGTCTTAAAGATGTCCTTCTCTACCTGGGCAGCTGCAACAGTTCCACCTGTTTTCTGCTTTGAGATCGTATCGAGTTTGGCACAGCCTCGATCAAATGAATTTTCGTTGGACTTGTGGCGTCAGCAAGGACATTTGACCAACTGGTTCACCCAGCCGATTCCGTAGCAAAAGAGTGAGCTGAAGCCACCAAGGGTTGATCATGAGCTCAAAATCAGGGGCCAAGGTGGTCCCAAAATCTCAGCTCTGGGCACCGGTGAACAACCCTTTTTTTTAGGAGCCGACCGGGCCGGATTAGAACAACACCATCGGGGTAAAACAACATACCAAAAAAAACAACAAAGCTTGAACAGTTCGGCAATTTTGGGATATGTTTCTTTACTAACCAGCATCCAAATATCAACGCCATATCTGGCGGTATCTAATACACCACCAGAACCGGCGCCTCATTGGAACTGTCAGAAGATGCCAAGGTCTTTCGATGGTGCTCCTTCTTGGGCGCATCACCTGATGAGCATCTGGAGGAAACAATCGATTTGTCACAATCTGTGACATATTTCCTGTAGAATTGCACATTTTCAGCACTTTTGGGAATGATGGGTCAATGATGGGTTGTTGATTTCTGTTGCACTCTGGACAGGAGAACTGGTTGGAACTGAATTCAGGAAATTTCAGGAAACCATCACTTACGGTCCAAGTTGTTGGGGGTTCCTATCTGCGTGACCTTTTTCCGGCTCAATATGACACCGGAATATCACCATGTACCTCAGCTCAAAAAGGAGTTTGGTTGTGATAACCATGACTGGTTTAAGCTGCTTAATGGACGGCGTCCCCGAACCCGAAATATGACCAGGAACCAGCACAACGAAATGACGAAATATATAATGTCAGTCATCAAAATCAAAATCAAGAAGCAATTATTCGGAAGTATTCGCGTGCAACCGTGGTGGTATGCCCTTGGCTGTGGTTTTGCGAAGCTTTCTGCCAGTCGCACCATTGCATTTTTGCTGAAGCACTAGAGATGCTTGGCAAATCTTGGCAACTAAAACCTCAGCAACACTGTTCAGTACAGGCCCATCCTTGTACCCCAAAAAATACCATGGGTTTGTCTGAAAGTAGGGTACCCCATTCCATCCACTAATTGATTATCTTTTTCAGAAAATTGCCATTTGCAGGGTATAGTAGGCAATTTTTAGACACACCAAGTATCATATTTCTCATTTCATTATATATCGTGTTGAGTCCCATTAAATCCCATTAAAGCTCATGGAATCACTCGTATATCCAGTATTTGTTGATGATTAAACAAACAACAACAACCCACCTCCATCCAGGAGATCAAGGCCCGCCATTGTCTTCCGAAGCCTTGAGAAACTACGCAGCTTGCAGCTCGGATTTTGATAGGAATATCCCAACTCTTCAGTAAAAAACATTCTCAGCTGCAAGAATATTAAATTAATCGAGAGTCATAATTATATATATAATATAATATATATATATGCACAGTCGTACAGGAAAGCTTGGACATTCCTGCTTATTCCGTGGAATGGCAATAGGAAAAGATGTTGATAGGAATGTCAACCATTGACGATTGAAGAGTAATATGAATCACGATCAGCTATTATCATTGCAATGAGAGTTTTAACCAATTTTTTCAATATTCAATATCAATATCTTCAAGAATGTCGGCTGAAGTTAAACTATATGACAATTGACAACTTTGGTTGGGACCGCTGATATAGTATTGAGATGTATTGAGACTATTTTTGGTAATGGGATATCATCACGAATCATCTTTGGTACTTTCATCCAAATGCTGCAACTGGGCATATCATGACATGTTTCTCTCCAAATCAAGAATAAATTCACCAGAATGGTTTACACATGTGAGTGCAATTCTACGCCATTGCAAGACTGAAAGCACGGAGACGGCATCTTTCTTCAGTGGCCAGCAACGATGTGCCCAAGATTACACCTATTATAACTTTACACCTCAACTATCGCACACTCAAACAGTCTGGTGGCTTCAAAGATATGTCCTTTTCCATTGCTGCATGGGAAGTTGATTCCCAACCAACTATCTCGGATTGGTGGCTTTAATCCTCAGACAAATATCGGTCTCTTGGAATCACCATACCGTATCATACCGGTTTGGATTGGAAAAACCAAGGCTTAGAGCTGGCAAGTCGTGGCTTAACCCACGTGTTTTGCTGGATATGTTCAACATTTCCAGTGGTCCAACTTCCATTCTTTGGAATGGCATGCCCCATCCCGGAGCCCCAGATGTTCCACCCCAGCGACGGCGTTTTCAGCTGAAGTTCCTCCGGCGCATCTTCCTCCTCTGAATCCGAACTTATTCAAGGCTCAGGGGGGACAATTGGGGAACCAGGACAATCAACCCTCATGGTGTGCCAAACGCCATGAAGATTAACACATAGATTAACCATAAATATCTTAATCCTTATTAGGGATTTTCATAGTAAATCAAATGTTAGTGATATTTAAGGCATGTTAATCCCCATCATTCATGGTGTGTTGGTTTAAAAAGACAAAAAAAAAAACATCAAACAGGACAAGCCTAACACGAGGACTAACCATTAATCAGGAAAAATCATGATACTGGGGATTTAGCCATCAAAAATAGGGATAACGAAAAATATATGCTAATATTATTGACTATCAATTCGTCTGATTGAATCCTATTGACAATGAGGATTAAATAGGATTAACGTGTCTTAACCATGCATCATAGGGATATTTTTTCGGACTTAATAAGAATCAATCAGATTTAGATATAATATATTATAATATATCTACATATATGATTTATCATCAGCAATGCTGATCTTCAATGGGATATTGACAAACAACAATTATATTTGGTGGGGTTGAATGCGGTGTGATATGGGATTGAATGGGTCCCATTTCATCGACAGGTCCCCAACAAAAGATTTGGGGGTACCAACAAAAATCCAAAATCTACACAGAAAGAATCTCCACCGTTCATGTTCCTACAGTTCAGAGCAGAATAATTTCACTCCGAAGTTGATAATAAAACATTTGTTCATGATAGCAAACTTTGGAGTTTGTCCGGGATTTATCTATCTGTCTGTTAATAATCCCATTTTGTCTGATATGTATCTATCTGTGTGTCTTGATTTTGAATCTTAAAACTCCGAATCCCATGGGCTTTCCCTGAGACATTTGCTGAGATAAAACTCCATGGTTTTCCTGTTTTTTTTTCTTCGATCAATCCAAAGCTTGCACCCTTTAACAATCACTTCAAGACGATGACTGATCACAAATCTCATCAATTGATAATTTACGAATGATTCATCACTAAATTATTATTCATAATCTTAGGATATTAAATCATATAATCAGAATTCATGATATGATCATCCCATTCCAATCTGTGGATCTTCGAAAAAAAATCTGTTTTTTCATGTTTTTTTCCACATCCTCCGGCTCCACTTCCGTAGCTGGGAAGGAGACGAAGACCTCCGGAGGTGGACCTCAGTCAGGCGTTTTTTTCTGGTTTCCAGAGATTTTCCCCAAAGAATCCAGTAGGAAAATCACCATGCTATTAATAGGTAAACCATCTATTTCTATGGGCCATTTCCCCTGTGTTAAATAATCAAAGGAAATGGTAGGACATGATAGGAACATGACCAACTATATATATATATATGCTACATATGCTTTTCAAACTGACAAGTCTGGGTTTTTCCATGGTTTTTCCGAGGGAAAACGATCATGCACCAGTCGATGGCCCATGGTCGGTAAAAGGGACTATCAAACCATGATCAAACATGGTGGGTTAGGGTCATTCAAGCGTGAATTATTGAACATCCTGGACCTGGATGAGTTTCACTGAGCTCAGGATTGGTTCATGGCAAGTCTCAGAACAGGAGGAACACAGGAGGAACAACAAATGCCTACATAACTATGGTTATCCGACATGTTCGTACCGATGAGTGGTATTTATTCATTTACAGCAGTAACAGTAGTACCACTTACATTTGTGGCATTGGCTTCCTGTATTACCATTTAAAACCATTTACTTCTATCATCTTCTATACAAACCCATCACACACACAATGCTTGTGGGTCACCGTCGGACCTTTCGAAGCTTAGAAACTTCCTGCCACCACCACGCGAAGGCCCATGCCGTTGAGACGATACAAACCCTGAAGCAACCTGCGGACGATCAGCCCTGGGAGGCTGCCATGCACCACCTCCAATCAGACTGGAATCAACATGGAATCAACCAAAATTCACACCACTTTCATAGTAATTCAAAGTGGGGGTCTTGCTTTTGAAGGATTCGGATTCCCTCTCTCTCAGTGATTTTTGATTGAAATTCTTAAAGCAAAAAAACATACACTAACGTTTTTGTTGCTTGAAATTTGGTCTCATTGGGTTGCAAAATGTCAGTGAGCCTCTGGAAATGCTGATTCTGCTGATTGAATCACATACAACTCCGAGAAAAGCAATGTCAAACCACCAAACACTTTCATATATAGCTGCTAGCTTAATTACATACGTACATGTATATCATATATATATATATATATACGTGTGTAATATATTATTTCCGTGTGGTGTGTCAATCTCCTGTACGTCTATAATTCCCGACCTTTGTTGGTGAAACGCCAGCAACCGAGACCTGATGCCCCCCATGAAAAGACCGAGGGGCTGTGTCTGCATCTTCATAGGGATCCTTGGAACTGTTAGCTGCCTATATCTCCCTATACAATCCCATGTGTCGATTATGCCCTCCTTCGTCTGGGCTTTATCACCATTGTTGTTGGTCAGAGTCCATTTTGGTTGTGCTGTGTTTACTTCACTTTCTTAGTGTTTTGCATTATATAGAAACATCATAAAATCGATTTATATGACCGCATCTTTCTTGCTTCAATTCCAACGGATACAGGACCGTTGTCCAATAAATTCTTCATTACGTACCACTTTGGTCATAGAATGTCATAGACATACCATATCAGTGACATCAATGTTTTTGTTTGCAATGTCTTATGAATTTCTGTTCGCCAAACATTGGAATGTAGAAGGTATATTTGCACATTAGCCAAAAACGAGAGAACCACATAGCTACATATTCCACACTTGCCAAACAGTTAAACACACACACACACATATATATTCACTTTCTGGAAATATAAGTATATATATATAAATAATTACATCTAGTTAAGGGAAAGTAAACGTGTTTGATAGATAAATCATCAAAGTGAATGGGCAATTGCTTCCATGTCTATTTAACAAATTGTGGAGAAAACATGAGAAAACTATGTTGTTGATCCTGCATCCCCTTAAATTAAACCCTATTCATATCCCTAATATAATCCCCAAACAATAAGATTTATCAGATTGTGATTCTTGATTATATTGTCTATATATATATTATATTAAAAAAAAACATACAAACATATTGACATATACTTGTTCCCGTTTCTATTACAGACATATCTACCGGATCCGCAGCTACCGCTTCACTGAAAGCGTCAAGTGCAGGTCGTCGACCAGCAGCAGCAAACGTCGGCTGTGCAAGGCCTGCCGCAGGAAGCGCGTGGTGGGGCTCTGCGCGCCAAAGGCCATTCCTCGGTCGAAAGCCGGAGCCATCGCTGTGGTGAACATTGGAAAATTGTGTTGTACATCATACTATGTACATTTTATAATTATATATATATATATCAAACTAAATATAGGATTGTCCTGCAAAGGTGGAAACTTCAGGAGTTCTCAATGCGAGAGATATGGCCAGTTTCAAGTAATTAATAGGTGAACATCCCCCCCTAGAACTTGGGGAAATGTTGAATTGTTGGGTTCAAAGTCCCAGTGACCACTGGCCGCATTGGCACCAGATTCTGACTGATGGTTCCAGTGTGCATATAGTATATGTATGTATATGTGCATATCCATTGTCATATCATTGCAGCTTCAAGCGAACTTGAGCCGTGCTGATTGGTCTATCCGAACCCACATCCTAACATATGATCGTGAGAGGTTGCTGTAACTCTCGCCCTATCATTCTTATACCTTCCATGTTTCATCCAGTGATCCAACAACAATATACAACCATCATGAAACGGAAGCAACGATAAAAAGAGCAGCTAGGTGGAACATGCAACAAACAAACTAAAACTAACATGCCATGATTTTGGACAGTTTTGGACCCAGCCTGGCTGCCTGGTGGTCACCTGCCAGGCCAAGTTGCTGATGTAAATCACCAAGAAGTCTGCCGATTGGAAGCGATTCGTCCCCAGGTCCTGCGAGTCCTGGCGAGAAAACGGCGCAGCTGCAGTGCACTGCAGGACTTCCTATGACATATACGGCAAAGATAGATAACACATATATTATATATACAGTATATATATATATATTATGTAATAAAAAATGCGTAATATATATATATATATAACAGATGTATGTGGAACTGTGTGAATGTTTATACTTATACTTGTAAACACATTCCTTTTTGGGCACAAACGCACACAAATCAAATGCACACACACACACTCTATATATATAATGAATTACATGCTATATCTATATAATAACATGAAGGTCAATGATGTTTCACCCGACAAATCAACCTTCAAAATGTCCAAAAAAACATATCGCCCCTCTTCTCCTGCGCAGAGCGTCGCATCAAGCGTCGTTGGTACAAGGCTTCGTTGGAGGCTCGAGCGCTGATGCCTTGGAGCCACGCATAGCCACGCTGATTTCTGGTGGATGCCATAGCAACGTGGAAAATCAACATTGTTAATAGGTAAATCATCCATGGCATGGACCAGAAATTCTATGTTACTAAGGTTACTATGTTCAATTCCCAGAGGGTGTTTACCATCAGAAGCATGACGGGTTGGTGGTTTCAACCCATCTGAAAAAATATGAAAGTCAGTTGTTCACCTTATTCCCAATATTTGGGAAAATACAAGCCATGTTCCAAACTACCAATCAGATCATCATCATCATATTCCCATTGTTGTTGGTTTATAGCCTATTAACCACTATTAACCATCACTATATTACCATCACTTTTCACCATTGATGGCGCCATAGCGATGCCAGGAGCCATCTATCCACCCTTTTCTGTCACCCAGTTGCAGGTGCCCAAAAACAGCTGCGTGGCAGTCACCAGCAGCGGCACCATCTGCGGTGCCAAATCCCAAGGGGGATTTCATTGGTTTCATATGGGTTATGGGGTTGGAGATGGCCAAGAATGCCATAGAAGTCCACTAATTACTGTAATTTGAAATTTATGCTCTAAGATTGTGGTGAAATATGGGTCAACAAATCCACGTCTTATTTAAGTGCCAATACCCGGCCTTCCATTTTCAGGTGGTTTAATAGATTAACGATTAACCTCCACCGTTCTCCACATTTAACCATGAAAAACAATGGAATCAAACCACAGCTAGCCACTCAAGAAACAAGTTCAAAGAAGTGGCATCTAAGCACGTCTAACTATATACTGAAAAAAAAAAAACAATTCCAAAGATGATTTAAAAAAATAATCTTACCACAATATCACAATACCGATTAATTAAACATTTTATCCCAAGATGAACCAGTGAATCTAAACATGTCTAATTTGTCTAATCACTGAAAAACACAAATCCAAAAATGAAAAAACGGAATCTAAGCACATCTAATCATTCCAAAATTGAACATATGCAATTTACGCACATCTAACCGATCCGGCCGCCGGCCAGATGGAAAAGCAGAATCTAACGATCAATCTAATCACATTCAAAACCTGTTTTCATCCCATTATGACACCCATTTATCTACCATTGTCCAGGTATATCCCTCTTATAGTCCCATTCTATCCGATTCTATCCCATTGTATGGGACCCATTATATGGTTACATCCCATGACATATCCCATGAAATCACCATGAAATCACCATAAAAACACCATGAAAATCACCATGAAATCACAATTTTTTCGCCAGAAACCCTCTAAAACAGCATAAAACCACCATGAAATCACATTTTTTTCGCCCTCTAAGGTCGTGACAACACCCTGAAAATCCCCATGAAACCACATGTTTTTGCCAGAAACCATCTCTTAAGGTCCTGAAAACACCATGAGATCACCATGAAATCACAATTTTTCAGCCGCCGCCTCCCCGTCATGCGCCACGATGGCCTCGAGCGCCAGGCGCCGCAGGAGCTGCGTCTTGCCCGAGCCCACCGGGCCCAACCTGGAACACGTCGCGAAACAAGCCGTGTGCTGATGTGGATATGTAGTGGTTAGATAATAGTGGATGGGTAGACTATCAACTATTGTGGATATATACTACTAATAGTATTTATATAGTATTTATGGTGGTTATATGGTGGATGAGATATTAGACCTATAGTGACCTAAATGATTATCCACTTAAATAGTTAATAGATTAACTAATTATTAAAATCTATGAACTCTTTATAGTATATATATATATATATAGGTAATGTGGTAGACATAATGGTTATAGAGTGGTTATATTTAGCGTTTATGTTTTGGAGCTTTTGTAGTGCTAAATGCTATAGTGAGTGATTGTATCGTATCTGTAGTAGTCATATAGTGATTTTATTATTGGTTATATGGAATGCGTTTATAATGTGTATATCGTGGCGAGATACTATTAATGGTAGATAAACTTGTGTTATAAATTATCTATACAGTAGATATCCCTAGTGATTGTGTAGTATTTGTAATATTAGATGCAATCCAATAATGTTTTGGTATATAGTATTTCCGATGGTTATATATTGATGGACGGGATATTTGTGGATAGTTCCATGATCGTTTTATGATATTAATGAATATAGATATGATATATGGTGTTTTTAAATGTTGTTTTCTTATATATATATATATATATTATATCATCCCTCTCTCTCTCTCTCTTATTTTTATATGGTTTATGTGGTTTATCCCCTAATACTACAGTGGTTATTATTGATAATGGATAATACACCTTTTTGACGAAATGAGACTAATTATTAAGGGCTACAGTAATTCACCATCAGCCATAACAGTGCCAGTCACCAAGGTCAGTTGATAAACACCGCGGTCACAGGTGTTTTATCAAAGAGAAAGAACGTAGATCAACATCAAGAATAATTAAAGAGGAATTAATGATCAACAGATCAGCATTGATAAACATCTGATAATCACCCAATCACAGATCTACATTCAAGATTAGAATTAGAATCTATTTCACGAATCTAGTTGCATCTGACAATCACCTTATCATAGATCGACATTCCAAGAATAGATTGTGTTGAACATGTCACATGCCTCATCATGCTTCTTAGAATGCACGCATTTGATGTTTTATATAAAACATATCTTTCCACCGCCAATAAATAAATAAATATATACATATACGTATATATATATATATACATACATGTTTTGACCAGTGTTTACAACATGCATTTAACACTAACTTTGATCATTGGTTTAAGATATAATGTGGACTATTGTAGGATAATTGAGAGTCATGTGGCACCTTCTGGTCATCGAATCTGGTAATGGAAAGGGGTACCTATTCGATCCTCTTTGCAGGTCATGTGCCTGTTGCAAATGGGGGACCAGGGTCGGTTGCCGAAGAATGAACCATATCATCAAACCGGAGTGTCTAAAGCGTTAATGACATAAGAATGAACGACAAATTCACTATATAAAATCGGGTTTCTGATATCTGTCAATCATCATATTCCACGACTGAAACATATACACCCAGTATTGTGATGTATTATGTGCAGCCCACCAATACTCAAACATGGTTGAAGAAACTCCTCCAAACTTGAATTGCTGGTCCAGGAACTCCCCTATGGATTACTTCAAGTAGTGGATTTCCCATTCAGAAAATAAACATCATCATTTCGCAAACCCAGGATTTAACTATACGTATAGTTATAAGTTGGTTTATAACCCCCATGAACTATAGTTATATCGCCCATAAACCCCATTGACCAAGCTATGTGCGTCAAGTTTAGCTATCATAAATCAACGTTAAATTCCATTCAATCCTCATTGTTGTTGCTTAGATCAATAAAATGTGATGGTTTAATCATTCAATCCTTAATTTTGCTTGGTTTTATCATAAATATGTTATAAATCAAATTAAATCACCATTAACTAGAAGTTTTTTCCATGGTTTTCGGCAACTTCCCACCCAAGAAACAGCAGCACGGGCGCCGCCGCCGTGGCATAGCCCTGGTGTCGCCCCTGGGAGCGTTGCGTGGTGCTGCGGAGCAGCTGGGACCAAAGACCTGAAGTAGACGAGTTGGACAACAGTTGGACCCTCAGTGGATCCAGCAAAAAGTGCTTTTACCCTCTGGTTGTGTCAAAATTGCTATTGAAAATGGCAATTTATAGTGAGTTTTCCCATGAAAAATCGTGATTTTCCATAGTTATGGGACAGTTTACCAGAGGGTATATAGGGGGTGATTAATATTGCTGGGTGATATACATGTATTTATAGTATAACATATAATAGTATAATCCAAACTGTGTTTATAGTACCCCCCCCAGAAATTTAACTATAGCTTTTGAACATGGTCCATTTGGTCCATTTGTCATTGATTTAGCTATTTGGAATGGTGACTTTCCGTAGTTATGTTAGTTTACCAGTTTACCAAAGGGTATACAATATGATTCTGGGGTGATCAAGCCCATGATTCCTGGGCTTACGATCCGCTAATCAAATGTGGCAATGAAAAATCCCTCGTAACTGGCGGTGAGAAAAAAAGACATCTATGTATAAATGCAGAATTTTCTGGCAAGCTACGTTTGATTCCCGCAGGGTATACATAGCACCACCCAAAAGATAGAAAAGTAAAACTCAATTCTACAAACTATCCTTATAAAAAAAATAAACAAATACATATATATATATATATATATAATATTATATAATGTGTTTTCTCTTTTATGGGCGCTTGAGGGTAAACTATCCTTGTGTTTTTGACATGTTCATGGATTCAATCAATGAAAACGTGTAGTGATTCAAATGATATCAAACAAAATCCGTCACATCACGGCCTTCCACTACTGTAACCAAACATCCCACCAACAAATCAAAGAAAATCAAACACATCAACAAATCTCAATCCCAGCAATATCCCTACATCATCTATTCCCCAAAGTCTTTCGACCCTTCATCTTGATCCCCGCAAAAAAAGACGTCTTCAGCTTTGGAGCTTGGATCCACATCGGGGACCTTGCTGAAGATGCCAATGCCGGGATCGGCACAGATCGACCTCACGAACCGGGCCCTGGGTCACCGGGGTCACCGGGGTCACCATCACTCAGCGGGCTGTTGACCAACAGCATTTGTTGCGGAAAATGATGCTACTACATATATATATATATATTAAAATAATTTAAAATATACTATTATGGATAATTACATTTTCCGGGATCATCAAAATGATTCACCGATGGATTTGGGGATGTTGCCTACACCATGCAGGAATCTCAGCTGGAAATTGGCAAAATGTGCACCGTAAATCACCTCCAACTGGACAATTCTCCATTTCCAGGTTTGATATTACCAAAGGTTACCAAGTAGCTGCCTTGATCTGGTCATGGCCACCAAACAAAGGAGGCAGCTATGTTTAGCTAGCAATAGCTGGCGTTGCATTTTACATTTCCCCCCCACAGCAGGACAATACACTACCCAACAAATACTCACAGTTGGAGCATCCCAGAAGTTTTCACCAAGATACTTCCCATCTGCAAGGGGCCAGCTCAAGGTCAAAATATCCAACGGTTGTGCGGTGAAGACGTCACTGGCACCCAAAGAGCACAGCAGCATGTCCTGCGAGTGATGAATTCCTTATTCTCATTTGTGCCGCTTAAAACCACTAATGTGGTTGAAACAATAATAAACTACCCATTTGGGAATGGTTTATACCACCTATTTGTGGTGATTTGGGGGATGGTTTGTTATTGTTTTAACCACATTGTACCTACTTGTATGTTCATTGCCATACTTTGCGGTTGTCACAACCCATGGCAGAGTTTATGCCAGGACGCTATGGCGAATCGACTCCATCAAAGCCTACCCCAGAATAGCAACTCTCGGCCCAAAAAGAATGGAAACGTAAATGCCGACTAGAATAGAGGTAAACGGTAAACAGGTTACCCTCTGCTAAACAAACATAGCTATTGAAAATTGCCATTTATAGTGGATTTACCCCATTAACAATGGTGATTTTCCATAGCTATGTTAAATTACCAGAGGGTAAACTGTTTTGCAATCTTTTGGAAGGTCCAAACCTGGCAATGAAGGCAGCGAAGTCAAGTCGCTTGTTGCAGAGTATGTACAACTGGCTGGTAGGTTCAACTCATGCCAAACATATCAAACTGCCCATGGATCCCCCTTTCAAATCAACGTGAATGAGTCCCAGTTGAACAAATTGGCAAAAACTGGGTTAGTTGATAGGATTTCCCCGTTCATATGGGGTGTGATATTCCCCATAATTATATTGGCTATATATAGTCCCCGAACTAATCATCACCCAGCGGGGGTAGATCGCAGCCACTGCGCATCAGCCATCATCAGCCCCGAACCCCCATGGTACCCGCAGCTCCTCCCAGCGCCTCAATTCCAACCACCAGTCGTCCAGGGGGAGCCAAGCAGGGGAATGGTTGAAACCTCGGCGAAGTTGGAACTGTCGGAAGCTGGTGATTTCTGGCAGAGATTGATCGGATCGCTGGGGATTTTTCAGTCGGGGAGTAAAGCGATGTTGGGGGCCAAGGACCCTACAAAACTGTCTTTCCCTGCCGGGTTCCGATGCTATGTACTGTCCTTGGTTGATATATATATATATATACATACATGTATATATATATAGCCCATTGGAGGCATTCCATCTGCGACGACCAACAAACCACCACTTCACCGTGGGATACCGTCAAAAACACTCGTGAACTTTTTTCCCTGCGATTTGATGCTGTCAACAGTAAACCGTCTGGCTAGTTGAGGTCTACGATCAAGGATGGAACATTCAAGCATCTGCGACCACCTTTGAATCTGGAAAACACTTCTCAGCGGTATGATGGTGTTGGGTTATAGGTGTATTCCCAAGCCACCTCACAAGCTGGGGCAGCGGGTACAACTTAGTAGAAGCGCAAGAATCTCTTCAAACACAAGCTTCAGCAAATCAATACAAGTCAACATATTCAGCTCGTAGGAGCAGTGTTCAAAACAATCCTCTGCCGTCCCTTTATACCTTTTCATAACGGTATTCCCCTCATGGCGTGTGATAATCCCCCCCAAAAAATGGTTAGTAGAATCCCCAAACTAATCATCAACCAACAGGGGCTTTGAACATTAAATCATCCTATTAAATCACAATATTCACCATAGAAAAACTCCATTTCTCAACAAACTTCCACCGCTTGTTTTGGGCGCCAACAACATCCAGGCCCCACGGGCCCCTCCCATTGGGTCCCCCATGGGAACTGTTGAGATCGATCTCCCAGCGCAGCTGTTTGCCAACCTCCTGGCCATGGCTGGAAGTCAGGTGTAATCTAAATCAGATATGTTGGGAAACTACAGGGCAAATCAATACTATAATCATCTACAATCCACGTACATGCACACACATATATATATATATATATATCAACCAAATATTCTCATCATCATCCTTATTACTATCATTATTACAATTATAGTTCTGAACTAATTTGAATATATACTATATGATACTATCCAGGACCTCCTTTTTTTACTGGAAATATATGTACATCGTCTGCGTTCTTGGGGGAATGTTCATTGATTTTCCAGGCATGTTGTGTCGAACAGTGTCAGGACCTTTGTGAGATGAAGGATCTTTGGGGGCATCCACAATCCGCAGAGCCAGTGAAGGCTCCCACGGCTCCTCCAAAATGTGCTGATTCCCATAGGTGCTGACTTTGTGCACTCTGAGCTCTCTCCATTTACCTGGGGCAGTGGGACACCAAAGCTGCTAGTTAACTCGAATGAAAGTCTTTGATCGGCAGTCTGTTCCAGTTCAATCTTATAACCAGTTGTTGGTTGCACACCTTTCAAAAGAAAACGTTAAATACCTGTAGAAAACTAACATGTATTATTTGTTCTTTCTTGGCTATTCTTGAAGCCCATCAACCAACGCCACCTTTCTTGCCACACAAGCGCACGCCAGGTGGCCTTCTACAAAGACCATCAGCTTCTGACCCACGCCATAACCTGAAACAAGGCCACAGAACAGGTAGTGTTATTCGCATTCATTTGCAAAGCCCTTTCGGACCCCTTCGGACTCCCTCAACTTCATTCAACTTCAATGTATCCCAAAAGCCCAAACCCAACATAAACCCAACTTCCTAACTGCCCCTTCCCAGGCCCAAAACCACCAAGCTCCACCAAGCAGCGCCACACGCCCGCGGCCACGTGGTTCCCCAGATCTGGTTCGAACAGCAGCTGCTTTCCCGATCTTCCGTCGAGGCGCAGGACGTATTTTCCCGTCTCATGGAGGCTGATCACGGTGGCCTGAAACTAGGGAAGGCCATGAAAGCAACACATATTTATAATTGCATTTATAGGGGTTCAAGCAACAACAAAATGGTGATTTAACATGGTTTGACATGGTTTAAAGTATATTTTTGAGGGGAGATAGGGGGAAGGTAATAAAGATACGCATCGTGAAAGATTCATGCACAATGGTTTTCGAAAAGATTCGGGCACATTTCGGAGCCAGCTGCCAAAACCAGTTGCTTTTTCCAAGCGACGAAAAAAAGGGCCCTTGCAAACACAGTGGACATCCTGTGTGATGGTTGGTGAGTCGGTTACCTATCTCTGTAATGCATCCCCAAGGAGAAAAAAAGCACACAAAATCGGTCCTAGTCTGGAAAAAAGTGGACGCAATTTCCCACAGTTTCCCTGTTCTTTTTCCTAGATTTTCAGCAGTTTTCCCCAGAGCATCATGCCCGAAACCCAGCACCAGCCCAACCTCGCAGAAGTTGAAGATGGAGGACAAAGACATCCGTGCTCCCAAAGGATAAATCAAGCCTTTCCAAGACTTGACAGCTGCTTTGGTCAGCTAAAAACACAAAAAACGGTGGGATGGATGTGATTGCGATCACAAATAGATGGATGTGGTTAGGTTTCTTTTTTTGAGATTCATGAGCAATCATCGCACCTCTTAGTTTCATAGCTATATCCACTTCCATCTCAGTGTCCTCGCCGCAGCATACCATCGAATGCCTGGGGCCAAGTAGGGTGACTAGGTGCACATCCTTACAGCAGCTTTCCGTTGCTTTCTCAAAAAGAAGTGTTGAATCGGGGCTACATTCAAACATAGCAGAACTTCCAAAGCAATGCTATGAAGGCTATGAAGCTTTCACCATTGACGCACTAAGAGCAATAGCATCCACCTGGCTGAAACATCCTTCTGTGTAAATAACAATAATTCACAGACCTGAAAGGCCATGTGGGGATAGCTAGCCAACCATTCACCGTCATTCCAGTGAGGTCGCAACATGCTGGTCATCATTTACCCAGAGAATCATCCAGCTGGAAAAAAAACAACAGGTCTCCAACATCTGTGGTTGGAAATTCATGATGTACCCAGCTCATTGGTGGTTTCAACATGTTTCAACCCCCCTGAACAATATGAGTTCGTCAGTTGGGATTATGACATTCCCATACATTCCCAATATGATGGGAAAGTCATAATCCAGCCATGTTCCAAACCACCAACCAGATATTTCATTAACCACTATTAACCACTATTAACCACTATTAACCAACCAGTTATGTACCCAGGAACACTCAAAAGCCTGGAATGGACTCTACGCCAAGGCGCCCCAGAGGCTCGAAGGCCGCGCCCCAAGTGACATCGGCCTGCGACCGGGAGACCTAGAAATAAGAGTTCTATGGTGGTTAGAACATGTTAGAACCATTTAATGGGGATATATGGCTATATTATAATTGGATAACATGACATCATATAAATATAAATATATATATATATATTAAAAAAGACAAGTTGAAAAAACAAAGGCTTTATCATGGTCCCAATTTATTTCCTTAGGGACGTGATGGGACGTGTATGAAATCATGTATCAAATGGCTACTGGGACATTCAGATGATTCGGTGAAATCTGGTACAGATACAACCGACAAAGCAGCCAAGCCAGTTGGACCACTTGAGTATTTCCCATTACCCGAAGGTAAAACTAAGATGTGGAAAACATATGGTTTTCCTATAGGAAAATCATCTAGAAATGCTTGATTTTCATTGATTTTCCACATCTAGAAGTGAGTTTATCCTACCACAAACCCATTGCTTTTGCCCAGGTCTAAGACGAACGGGCACCCTCAGTCCGAACCACCTTCGCGGCGTCGCCAGCCACAACTTGGAGACGAGCGTTGGGGTCGATGCAGTACATCCTCAGCCATGACTTGGCACAGTGCTCCGTGCAATGTGAGGCCCCCGTTCGATAGCTAAGTTGGTGAACATAACTCCAATAACTATGGTTTATGGTACTTGTAACTATAGTTACTGGGGCGAATCTAAACCAACTTATAACTGGGGGGCCTCAGTTATAGTGTGAACAGAAGGAAAACACATACATAAAAATGCTGTTTGAATCAGAATTTCTGAAATAATGGAAAAAAAAAGTCCTGTTTTTCAAACACATATATTCATTTTTTCCCAGGGAAAAAAAACATGTTGGAATGGGAAAAGAATGGACAACCCCCAGGAAAGTCGAGAACGCCTTGGTTTTGGCAGCCAAAAAATAGAGCCCCCGTGCCATGACTTTGGCAAAAACGCATCCGACTTGGATTTTATTCCACTGGGGTAATGGGATTGATGGAATACTATATGGAACATTATAGAACTATGACTGGGATGATTATGTGGAATACCAATGGACAATGGATCATATGTAGCTGAGGGCGAGACAAGCGAGCCACCCGACAATATGAAACATGGACCATTTATAGATGCTTTATAACATATATATATATATATATATGAGTATATATTGAAGATGTTGGTTTTCCATAGCTATAGCAAAATCCAATTCCCAGAGGGTAGTTGGTCATTGCCTGCATGTTTCAGGTTCAGCAGTGATATATTAGAAAACCACACGCAGGGGACTTGCTAAAGAGGCTAGGCAAGTGGAATACGTATCGAAGTAGCAACCAAGAGGATGTACCCTCCAACAATTGGAGGTGGCAAGGGAACATCAGCAGAAGCGGAAAGCGGTCTGCAAACTGGGGAAAATCTGCTGCTACAAAAAAAATACTAAAGGTGATTCCGCATGAATCCGCGTGATTCCGCACAATCATCTAGATTTGAATGGCATCACTTAGATGTGACCAAGACTTGATTCAGATCCTCTCTCTTGTCCGCCTCAAGCTGTGGGGCAAGCTTCAACTGCTTCAAAGATCCACAGCTCTCACATCTGGAGCTGCGCTTCCCATTCCACCAGCAGTTTCCGCAATGGTATGCAGCCTGGAAAAGGGCTGGGTCTCAGAGTGGTTCAGATGAAACATTTCAGCATAAACATCCATAAACGCATGGTGAAAGTTAGAACTACATGTAAAAAATACACTTAAACAAGTTTGAAGCATACCTCATGGAGTATCAACAATCTTGCGAACAATGATCACATCGAAGGGTGAACTTGGGGAACCTGATTTTTCTGGTTGGTGAAACATTAGCCAGTCTGCTAGGGGAATACAAAAACGAGCAACTCCAACTCATAAAAAACGCACACAAATCTTTGGTTCAAATATATGTTTTTTTTTTTGTTTTTTTTTGTTGGTTAAGGATACCCAACTTGTACAGTACAGTATATAAGCTTATATTTGTTTGATATTGTTTGATAATTATTGCATATTTAATATGCAATATAAACATATATAAACATCTCTCATATTTCCAAGCCTCCCCCAGCTATTTTGAAAAAAACACACACCTGGCGCAACAAAAAACGCCTCCCGGGGAAAGAGCTCACTGTGGCATTCCAGGCATTCCAAGTCTTCGAAGAAGGGAGACTTCAAACCTGGGCTCAAAATAAACACCCTCCGGTGTTATCAAACTTGTCAATGGCAAATGCCCTATACATGGAGGTTGTAATGGGAAAATCATCCATAGAATTGAACGGATTTTCCATGGCCATTTTTGATGAGGGTAAATATTCAGACCATCATCGCTGCGATAAATATTGCCACTATTACCTTGTCCCTGACCCGAAGCCTAAACAAATGCGGTTAAATGGTTAAATATCCAGCGGCATACCCTATGTCTGTTCAAACTCGCCCATTTATCGGATTGTTTATTCTACACGCACATATATATATATATATATATATTATTTACTTATTTATGTATACGACATAAAAATCGTGTAATATATATATATATACCAGTTTCTTTTTCCCATGAACTTCCCAATCTTCCCATGAATCTCAGCATTTTTGGGTTTTACCGATTCTGACCCCATTTTCGACCCTTGGAGACCACCCGGTTTGCCGAGACACACGGCACCATACGATGGGCCTTTGGGCACGCCAAGTGTCGAATGCTACCTGGACGATTTTGTTTGTCATTTCTCTGGATAAATCGTGAAAATTCCCTAGCTTTAAAAGTAAGGATATATAGTAAGGCTATCTGATGCTATTTTGGGCATATTTTTTTTTACCCCAATCCATCATTTCGGGTGACGTCGCAGCGTGAGGTCGTTATAATTTAACATGGGCCCGTCACATTTAGCAGTTTCTGGCAGTTTTTGCGAGTTTAAGGCTGTCTAGGGTACTTTATGCGAGTTTATGTTGTTTACTTTCAACAACTGTGATGGAATTTCTGGGAAATGTTGGAAGGAATGCCAATAATCAATTGAGCAACAAACATGATGGGGGAGGTTTCGACCACTGACAACGGGAACTCCACAGTTTGGGCAATTAACCAACAACAACAGTGAGTTTGGGCAATCTGGGAGCTAGGGGAAAGACACCAACAATCGGGAAATCATATTATATGTGTATATATATACACATATAATTTAATGAAGAAAATGGTGTTGCCCTAAAGGAATTGGGATTTGAACACGAAATAGTTGGACGTCTGGAAATCTCGAGCTAGCAACACCCTCTAGCATCTTGGAGAATTGACTCTTCCATCATGTTGAACTCCTAAAAACTGTGGGGACCCGACAAAGGAGGGCAATTTCAACAACAGAAATTGCGTGGTTGACTGGTTGACCCACAAGAACCGTGTGATACCGTGTGGCTCGGCAAGCTGCAAAAGTAGCATCGATCCTCCTTGATGCCATCCTCCCAGCAACTGGGACAGTGATAAAAACGTCGTGCATCAGGGTGCCCTGCAAACTCCTCATCCTGCGAGAAAACAGCGCCATCGGAATTGAATGGATGCGCCATAGCATTCAAGGGGCTCCATGGGGATATTTTTTAGGTATGTGTTCAACTGTAGTTACATTATAGTTGGGAGTTCCTGATGAAATCCTACACCACAGGTAGCATATCGTGCACCCGGAACCTACAAAAATGATGCCACAAATCGAGATGTGCTTAAAAAACACCTTGAAACAGCCTCAAGTCATCCATGTTTTATATGTTTCATATATTTTGTGGAATATATCTATCTACATATATACATATATCTATCATTTATCTTCATTATTCTGCATCTGTTTTGATGACTTGGATCAACCGTTAAACATCCATTTGTTTCCAGTGTTGCGACTTCGTCGCTACTTTCGTACCTGCTCCATGATACTCCTGCCGCAATCTTTGCAGTGCACCTCACCACGGCTCTTATACCTGGCTGTTGCCGGGGGCCCCCATGGCTGCAGTTTATGAAATTTCGATGAAATCACATCTACACAACCAATGAACACCAACAAAAGCACAAACATCAAACGTTGATGAAATCTGGTCAAATTTCATGAATTTCTGATCAGATCAAAAAAAATGGTGAATGAAACTCCCACCAAAACTGGCCAAGTCTGTTTCAATACGAGCTACGGGGAATCTTCCCCACTCATATTCTTCACCGACAGTCGCCAGCCGCAGCGAAAGCACAGAAGGTTGTATTTGTCCTTGGGCTCAGGCTGGACATTCCAACTTGTTAACCAACTTTCCAACAAATATAAACGTGACAAGTCCCATGTTTCGTCATGTTTTAATGATGCAGCTCGTTTCAATGACAGGAAAAAACACACCTGGAAAACCTGACCGCATGCCTTGACCGTGCCCAACCTTTGGAATTTAAAGTTACCTTGTTTATGGCAAAGAAACCCAAAATCACCAACGAACTTGGCCCTTTTTCAGTGCTAATCTGTTCGTTCATGTCAGTTCTTTGTAATCCCTTTGATCCCTTCACATATTATTCAGAAGCTTGCTCTTGGAATTTCCTGAAAATCACTGGCCGCCATTGGATAAACTGTGCATCCACCAGTTGGGATCCACCAAGGTTCATTTGATGATGGGAGCCGAACATGGTCCTCCAAGCATTGCCTGGGAGGATCAGCCACTGTGGCTTGGCTAAATTAAACCAACCTCGGATTTCCATGGATTTCCTGGGTATTATAATTTGCAAATTACAGATAAATTCTACAACATATATTTGTTTGCATTCACACATGCTTATCATGATGTTCGAATGTTTCCTGTTTGGATGTGTAGATAAACTACGCTGAAGAACATGGGCCACCACAATGGGGGCACTCACACTACATCTCAACCATCACCCCACGGCCACTCACAAGCTATCTGGATTTGTGGCTAAATGGGAGATGGCCTCCATGTTATTACCATTTTGACAAGACACATGATGAATCAGCCAACTTAGAGGTGTTTTGCCTCTTATTTTCAAACAAACCCATCTCAGCCACGGGAATTACCCTGTTTTCCCATCCCATTCTTAAGGTATCCCCAGTCTGGACTGTAGTCATCCCCAACAAACAAGGTAGTATTATGAGCCCCTATGACTTGGATTTGCTTGACGGACCCGCAAAAAAAAAACGTATTCCCTATAGATTCCCCAAGTAGTGGATGTCCAATTGGGAAAAAACAATCACAAAAATCATCAACTCAGCAAAACATCCAAGAATATATCAACCATCATTTATCAGTGATATTCCTATCTTGAAAGTCCATTAAAACCAATATTAGCCACCTTTTTTACAACCAATCAACAGGGGTATGTTTAATGGTTCCCTGCCAAGTGTCGGACATCCCAAAATCATCTCATCCTCCAACTGAACCCCACAACTCTCACAGCACTGCTCTGCTTCCGGCGAGGGAAGACACTTCCTGGGTGCAGTGACATCAGCGAGAGCGACAGCTGGGTGGTCAATGCATTTGACCATTAACCCTTCTCTCTGTATCGATTGACCACCAAGAATCATATATATATATATATACATAGTTGTATTATGTTGTATTATGTTGTATTACGTATGATATATATACATAACGATATGATGTTGTATGCTGTATACTTGTATATAAACATATCTATTTTTAGAATATGTTCTTGCTCAAACAAGCGTACGCTCCACAGAACGACAAGGATCAGAGCATGGCCCTTGGGACACAGAACGCCACCGCAGTACTGGGCCTTCATCACATGGCCGCCATCGCACATGGCATTACAGCCTGCGTCATGAATGGGTTCGGGGATCGAGTATGCCTTGGACCAATATGGTGAGATGAACCTATTCACGTACATCTTTCATGCATCTACATGTACATGCATGTATAAATACATCCGCATCCGCATATTACATAACATTATACATATATATATATACATATCTCTGTACTCTACAGATCTCTACAGTGAAACCAATGTGTTTGGGATGGTTGGGGTTGAAGCTGCATCCCGCATGCTTTCTGAGCCTTGGTGGCACAGGAGTTTGGGCCCACTTTGTCGAAGTCGAAGCCTCGACTTTCGGCATGGAGAAGCATGGCCCAACCGACCAAAAAATGGGTTAGCTTATAATATGTTTATAATGACCCCAACAAAAATGGACAAGTGATTTATCACTATTTACTGTAAGTAGAAATTTACTTGTCTACCTTTTTGGGGTTATTATAAGGGAAAAATGAAAGGGCAATGCAAACAAGAGGCGGCTTGGGGTTCCTGAGCACATCTTCCCTCAACTAATTCTAGTAAACTACATTTTGCTACGGTGTCACCATCAAATATCAAAAACAAACTGATTGATGGTGATTGACACATATCAAACTTATATATTATGTATGGTATGTCAAGTGGTCTGTACTGCCGCCTGTTCGACGGCTGTTTAGATAGGTATTAGTGTAGGTTTTGCATGTGACAAATCTTCTGGTTGGTGTGGAAACATGAAGCGATTTCAGCTCGGCGATCTTTTTTTTGTGTTATCTGCCATCATGCCATTCAAAAAAAAACACAACCGGCAAGCATGACCCTGTGTCCCAAAGAATTTCACGTCCCAAAGCTCCCAAACATTAGGAAGCATTACCAGCTGCATCCCCAATTTTGGCGGATCCCTTCTGGGGATGACCATATTGTCACCGTTCATATTGGTGCTAATTACCACCCATTGATACCCTTCGGTCATTGGGGATGGTTTTTTCGGGCTACCCGAATCTAGGTGTCATTCAACATGGCCAGCTGCAATGATGGGGGATTTTCCAGCAAGCCATGTTTGGTTACCGGAGGTATTTTAGCCTACATTCCATTGATATTCCATTCATGCAACTATTTTCTGAATTTACATAGTTTATGGTTAATCATCATGTTTTCCCCCCTGAAACCTGATGATGCCATGGTGAATCCCCACGGCTATGACCCTTGACCCTTGACAGTTTTTTTTTGATTATAAGCATGTGTTTACTTTTCAGGGCTATAACTATGTAACCTATGGGTTAATCATCATTCTCCCCCCAAAGGTTTGTTTTTGATGGTTATTTGATGGTCAGTCCCCATGGATTTCTTGGGCATGGCTTAACCTATACTAACATGGTCATCCATGACTTGGTTGATGACTGGTTGGCAAATTCTGATGGCCCAGTGATGGGTATATATATCTCTGGTTGGTGGTATACCTACCCCTGTGAAAAATATTATATAGTCAGTTGGGATGATGAAATTCCCAATATATGGAAAAATAAAAGCCATGTTCCAAACCACCAACCAGATATATTCTGATATATTATGATAATGATGATAATGATGATACTTCTGACAATGATAATTGCCATGGTATCCGCCAAAACGGACAGCTCCGCATGTCACACTGCTTCGGCGCGACAAATAGGGAGGCGCCAGGGATTCCAAGGCCAAGTCCTTTTCGCCTTTCAGCAGCTCCAACGCCTGGGGTTTCAGCGAAAAGATCGGATCTCCGAGACGTTTAAACGTCTCATGGGGGTTGAAATGATTCAAGGTACCCGGCCTGGTAAACATACAAAAAGCTATGGAACATGGCCATAGAAAATGTTGATATACCCATGACAAATGGTGATTTTCCAGTAAGATTTCAAATGATGTTCAAGTGAATTATAGAATAAATAAGCCTGAATTGTATAAGGCATTATTTTATGGTAGTCTATGATCATGCAGCACCCAGAAAACGTGGATTGAATCCAAGACATTTGAATGGACTAGACCCAACCCCCTTGCCACAGAAGAAACAACAAACTGAAGTCATCCACATGAATAGGTGGCTGTTGGCCTTCATCTCCCGGTCCCATGCGTATTTACACCCAGGATTTGTTGATGAAATTCTGATGTTTGTGTCTTAAAGCGTTTTGCTGTTGTCCCCTCCCGTAATCAAACATGACAATGGAAAATCGTCCATTTCTGGATTCTAGATGGTTTTCCCATTAAAATATCTGACAAGGAATTTTTCATTGCATCCCATTGCAATCTGTGACACCGAATGGTTGTGGATTCTGCTCCTGACCTCCCACCGCACCTTCTTTCCATTGACTGTCAGCAACTGGCATCCAAGGTCCACCCCAAGAGACCGCGCGTGGAATTTTCTCACCTGGGGTGCTTTTTGTTGACGAATGGAGAGCAGAAGCACCACAAAAAATTGAATTTCATCAACCAACTGTTTCTGAATGTATCTATAGGTCTAAACGAGAGGGATCTTGCTGGAACCTCCCGGATTTCGAATGGTGTTTACATGTTCGCTGACTAGATCTTTGCCCATGACGGATCCCGCATATCCTTTTGACATGCTCAAAAACCCTGCGCAGGACCACTCTTCTGTTGTCTTTCTAAAAAAGGAAACGCCAAACCCTGAAACCTTAAACCATGGAACCCGTATAGGCAGTGTCTTCGGTCATACTCTTTTTGACAAATGCGCCACATTGTCTGGGTGAAAGAGAAGGAGTGCCCCGCAGAGCTACGTATCCCGCAAAGTCTGGATCAAACAGTATCTGGTGTCATCAAACGTGGCTGGAATATTCCAAAACTAAATGGAGGTTTATAGCTGGGAGAAAAAAACATCTATAGATGGTAGATTTTCCAGCAGGCTTTTGATCACCTTGGGATTGGAGCAACAAACAGCTCTGGCTTGACCGTTTTTGTATGCACTGGTACGGTAGGTGTACAACATCCCTGGCCGTGAGCCTTCAAACTCAAATGAACATCCGCATCCAAAACCATTGTGTTCGTACCCTCCGGTAATCAAACATAGCAATGGAAAATCCAACACATGATTACTGGTTGGTGGTTTCAACCCCCCTGAAAAATATTAGTCAGATTGGATCATCATCCCAACTACTGGGGAAAATAAAATTCATGTTCCAAACCACCAACCAGATTAGTGTTGTAATGGGAAAATCATCAAACCAAATGGGGGAGTTTTCAACAGCCAGCTATTTTTGATTAGAGAGACTCAGGAGACTCAGTACCTTGATCTGCTCAGTGGGGATCCAGAATTCACAGCTGGGGTCCAAGTAAACATCTACACTACCTATTCTGATTTCCTGAGCCTAACTGTCTAGGCCCAATTTAACTTGCATTAAATTAGGACACACACACACACAGGTATATAATTGTGATGTGTATATAAATAAAAACATAAATATAAACATAAATATATATATATAATTATACATATGCAATACATAGAGAGCTGTATATTCAATTACTACCATTCTGATGCACTGATCTCTATGTTAGAGACCACAGGTAGACGGATCACATGACTAGGATGGGTTGGGTTAGCAAACCTATCCGCTAGTTGACGGGTGATACTGACCTGGTTTTCAAGCACCCCTTCTCAAATAATTTACAATCAGTTACGTTACAGTACATAGTAATACATGGATATATAATGATATATACTGCATATGTATATGCATATATATATATATACGGGGTTCAACTGTATACCATTCGGTAATTTGACATAACTATGAAACATGGCCCATTTACAGATTATTATCCATTGAAACCGGGATTTTCCATATCTATGCTTAATAACATCTATCATTTTTGAAGATACTCTCTGGTAAACTAACATAACTATGGAAAAAACATCCTTTTTCTCATGGGTTCATCAACTATAAATGGACCATGTTCAATACCCTCTGGTAATTTAACAGTTTGCTATTGAACATGGCCCAGTCGAAATAGTGGATTTACCCATTGAACATGGTGATTTTCCATACCCTCTGGTTATTTAACATAGCCATGGAAAATCCCTTATAAATGGAGTTTTTAATGGGAAAATCATCTATAAATGGGCCATTTTCCATGGCAAAGAAAAAATAACCAGAGTGTAGTTTTTTTGCCCCCGCCTCGGTGATGAAGATGCGTTGATCGCGCAGCTGAAAGGCCAAGTTCTCCTCAGCTGCCAGCCCCCAGGGGCCCCATGATGAGATACCAATCACAACTGGTGGTTCATATACTGTTAATAATGGTTAATAATGGCTAATATTGATGGTTATTATATGGTTAATGATGGTTAAGTTCATAATCTGGTTGGTGCTTGAGATATATAACCCCTCTGAAAAATATGACTTCGTCAGTTGGGATGATGACATTCCCAATATAAGGGAACATAAAAATGTTCCAAACCACCAACCAGCAGGTGGTTGATATATTACATAATAATCATGCATAGTACATAATATAATAACGATAAGAATGATGAATAAACATTAGAGCAAACACACAAATTTAATGTTTAGTGTAGTGGGTCCATGCAAATTTTGGACCATCAATTCTGGACTATGGACATCTTCACCATTCACAATCCCCTGATATCCTAACAAACATGGCAATGAAAAAACACCATCTATAGCTTTATAGATGGTTTTCCCATTAAAATTCCATTGATCCTTTGGATTTTCCCAAGCGTTTAATGGCCATAGCCGTAAATCGATAAATTGGAGGTAAACCCCCATCTTTGGATAAGGGCACATATCATATTCTTGGTTCTACCTCCCATAGAATATCCCATTGCATCATTATATCCACATGAAATACTTAAAAACATGCACACACACACACATTCTGCATTCCCTGGACTCCCATATTGTTGCTGAAATATGACCCATATGCTCCATGGTGCTGAAATATTTAGCAGTATGTACCCCAATAATGGCCCAAATGTTGGTAAATACTCTATGGAGCATATGGGATTGATTATTGAATATGGGAACCTTCTATCAGAACCGAATCTTCCGGGTAATCCCCCTGGAATTCATCATATAATTATTTCATATTTCATATGATTGTTTCTTGAAATGGGGGATCCCCAGTCGTCACCATGGGTTTGAATCCAAGTCATGGTCATCCATGACTTGGATGATTTGCGGGTGCCATGACGAAAGGGACACCTAATCCTCAATGTTTGGGATGGCTGGGGTCGAACCTGCAGCAATTTTGGAATGGACTATTCCAGGCATCTTCTCTAATGCAAATGAACATTCAGGCGATTATATCAGGCATAGCACATCTTCTCTAACATTCAACTACGAAACCATGCTGGGGACCACAGATTTTCGTCTAACTTAGTATTGACCATCCCATTTTGGGGGTACCCAATGTTCACCCACACCCATTTCTGGAACCTATTATTGACCTATTAAAAGTCGTGATTTTCCATTATGATATGTTAGTTTTTGACCCCCAAATCATCAATTTCTAAATGGGATTTTCCATGATAAACCAACCATTTTTGGATACCCCCATTTATGGAACCCCCCGCTGAACTCAGCGGCCTTCCGACTCATCCAAGCATCACGCACCGCTTTGGCGGAGTCGAAACTGGCATCGAAGCTGGTCGCGCTGAGGAACTCCACCAAGATCTGCGGGAAACGTTGCTCCATGGTTTGCTAAAATGGTCAATGAACATAACTAAGGTTCAAAGTAAATCTTATATGATATGTATGGGTATGTGTAGTTTCACTTTGGTAGGGTTAGAACATGTTTTCAAACTAAATTGTAAGTATGATATCTGATTTCACAAAGTTCCTGGGATTTACCAATTATGCTGAATCGCATTCTCTAATCATATTGAATACCCTCATATGCGCCACCAAAATGGACAAATCCAATACTCAACCCGGGTTTTGTTTGAGGTATTCAAAATGGGGGGGAAGGGTTTGGCCAACTGAGGATTGAATGAACACAAAATGAGGATTGAACGTGATTTGACCGAAACACAAGGGATTTGCCATGAGTGGTCTAATTGTTTGATATAACTTGATCAACAAAGCGTGTTTTGTTTTTCCTAAATACCGCGACCTTTGGATCGGGAAGGAAAGTGAATGGATGATCAGGCAAGTCATGTTTGTGTTTTGCAACTTACGTGACGTGGAATGGCAGGGAATGAATGGTAAGGGACATACAAGTTGATATAGCAGTCCATGACAATGTCGGCTGACAAATGGGTTACATCCAAATGGAATCTACATCCAGCGGGCTTACACAACCCTTGACGTGTCTTTGCCAAATAAGAATTGGACCATTGGGCGCCCTCATAAAAGTTCCCAAAGTAAACAAATGACCTCGTGCTCCTCGTCGCTAGCAACACATGACATTCGTAGAACCGTGACGGAGAAACCACAACTGGCTTATTTTGATAAATTCTTCCTTTTTTCACTGACATGCTCATATCATTGTTCATGATATCCTTGTGTTCTCAATGCTTTCCCGCAATAGTTGTCTGAAAACTCCAATTCCTCATGTCTATTAAGCCCACCAGGAGTACATCCAAATGCCACTTATAAACTTATATGCTACTTATAACTTGCCTCCTTTGGTCCCCAGCCCCACCGTGTCCATCATCTCTTCCAAAGCATGCGGGGAAACCAAGGGCTGATCGTTCACCATGACGCCTCAACGTTGGGCAATGTCTATGTGTATCTTTAGGGACCCTCGTAGATGGGACACATGGTTGCTTCCCGGAAAATCAGCTTTCTTGTCATTGCGTCACAATTCCGCCAATCTTTGACCGAAGTTGACATCATGTCGTACATAAAGATACGTGAAGTTTTCATTGAGATGACATCTGTAACATGTTTGTTCGTGCACAATGACCCTTCAACAAAATCTACTTCTGGGACAAGAGGCCTATGGTCATTTTCCCCCTTGACATGGCCATAGCAAGACGTCGTGAATCACCATCCAGTTCAGGTGCAATATTCTACTCCCAAACAGGATAAAGTGAAAAGGATAGTCAACTATTAAATAAATATATGTTTGTTAAAAGGAGGAAATCACGTACAGTATCTTCAATCAGAATGTTCCTAGAACTACCATGTTTTCTCCATAATGGATATAATGGTAGTGTCATGCAATTTTCACTACCTATTACAGTACCATTCTCATTGCCATTAAAGTGACAACAGGATTTGTCACCATATGCCATCATATCATGTCAATGTCCTTTATATGCCATTCTCAATATACCGTTCTCATTACCAATGTTCCTCCAATAAGTAAAGGATAGCTAAGTTGGTGCCAATAACTCCAGCAAATATGGATTGAAAATTAATTTGAAGTTAAGAATATATATAATTGATGGGGTTTATAATCCAATGTTGCCAACAATAATGTAACATTAACTTTGCTAACTAATGTTGTCCAATGGGGTTTCAACAATTTTTAACATTCCCTATAGTCAATGTTGCCAACCATTTTCCCCCAATACCCTCTGATAAACTAAACTATAACTCAGGAAAAAAATATGTTTTTATTTTTTATTTTTTTTAACGGTATTCATCAACAAACTAAATGGCCATGTTCAATAGCAACCTGCTAGTTTAATTATCAACTATAATAGTGATCACCAACTACAATCATTGACTACTATGACTATATATATATATAATTATATTACAATTATATAATAATGATGGCAACATCTTGGTACATACGCTGCATCGTTGCTGCTGTGCCACGCTGCCCGGGCAACACACCCGCCAAGCTTGCGGGGCCGTTCGGCACCACTGATGTCACCTGTTCAAGATGGGTCACCTGCCTGCTGGAGGTGTCATGGGTTTTTGTTTGCCTCTGGTAACCTAACATAGCGAATTGGAAAATCGCAATTGATAGTTGATTTACCCATTAAAAATGGTGGTTTTCCATAGTTCTGGGAGAGTTTACCAGGGGGTATTCTATTGATAGGTAAATTATGGTAAATTCCCGTGATGATTTCATGGGGAATCATGGGGAGTATCCCATATATTTAATGGTTAGGAAACTGGGGAATATGATGAGAAAATGAAATGATGTTCCGAACATTTTAACCACCAACAAACAATTTATATCCATTTATGGGGACATCATGGAGAAAATATCGAAAACTTCCATTCCGCAATCATTTTTTGAATTCAACGGGAAATCCAAATTCTCACCCATCTCAAACAACCTAAAAAAACAAGCTACATGTGTCAAAATGCGATAGTTAAGAGCAATAAGTCTGGTCAGGTGCCTTCTTAGAGATCTTTGATCTTCCCAGGCTTAAAGTTGTTTAAAAGTTATGGCCATTTATTAGTTATATTATAACTTGTTATAGATGGGATTATACATTCTATAAATATTTACAAATGGGGTTATAAGTACTTAAAACTGGTATTTCGGGCCATGACTGTAGAGATCTTAGAACCTGGGCGAACGGGTGTGCCTTGACTTCGTTCATGCTCATGGTGAGCTTCACATCCGCCAGGGCCGCCTCGCCATTAGGGTAGACCACTTCGCACTTCGCCTGGCAAAACGAAACAGGTCAGTGGGTCAGTGCCAGGTGGAGATTCAGTGGAACAAACATATATATATATGGCAATGTATTCAATGGGAATTTCAGGACCCTACAATGGAGGTACGTTAGTACCATATAAGGCCACATTTTGTGGGGATATTCCCTTACATAGGCCATTGAAATGGCCATTGATGTATCTATATATACTTACGCCATAGATTGATACATCTATAAGATATATATATAAATAATATATATATAGATATATCATATGTATGTGAATGTGAATGTGTCTATATTTGTATATTGTATAATGTTGGATACTGATTAGTGTGGGGATACACTATTGTGTCCACAGACCTCAAAATTATTCTGTAACTCTGGAAATGTTCGAGGGGTACACTATTGTGTCCACAGGATTTTGGTGTAAGTT
>Ga0126342_10000951_pt1 | contig 37216 bp, 40 predicted proteins | sample Cyp1metagenome_FD_92528 | JGI IMG/M metagenome (GOLD analysis project Ga0126342, IMG submission 92528) | Coral microbial communities from Lord Howe Island, Old Settlement Bay, Australia - Cyphastrea 1 metagenome | ecosystem: Host-associated > Invertebrates > Cnidaria > Coral ... | reverse complement strand
GGTAAAATGTAATAATTTTCTGGTATATAATGGAAAAAATTGGTGTTGAATTCATGGGGAAGGTCGAAGGGGCCACGCATACTGTTTTATTTTCGCATTCCAGAAAATTAGCGCACTCCAGGGGTAACATCGTACTTTATCGGTGGAATTATTTTGTACGGAAGAAAACAGGATCGTCGATGATTTATGTTCCCAAATCCTGTTGTGCAGAGCTCTTTGCGGGGCCACAAAGATGTCAAGAAAGATGGGAATGGCGCTGCTGATGAAAGGCCAGCCAAGCGTGCCAGAACATAAGCTTAAAGCTTATAAATTAGGTTTTAGGATCGTAAAAAATGTAAATTATAAATTTTCATAAGAACATTATTAATTCATTTTTGGAAAGTTCAACATTTTTAATTATAACATTTCCAGAAATTATTAAAAATAAAGATCTTCTTTGGGGAAAAACATGTACAGTCGACAGCGTACGTACCAGAAGAAAAGGAATATATGGCAAACTATATAAAATACAAATTTCACCTGAAAAGGGTCTTCACAATTCCCTAAAATTTCCCAGCTATTTTAGCATAGAATATGTTCGGCCCTAAGATATAGGCAAGAAATTTCTAGATATATATTATAAATATATATATATTAATTTATAATATTATAAAAATATAAAAATATTATATTAAATAAAAACATATATTAAATTAAAAATTATAAAATAACCATATATAATTACGACTAAAAAAATAAAATAATATAATATTCCAAACCCTCAAATTTTCCAAAAAATATTTTTTTTTCCAAAAAAATCTCAAAAAAACAAAAATATAAATATATAAATTATTTAAAAATCAAAAAAACAAATATAATATATTTCAAAAAATAATGTTATATTATAAAAAAATAAAATAATTAAAGAATAAAATAAATAAATATATATAATATATATTAAATACAAAAAATATACATTAAATATAAAATATCAAAAATAACAATATTATTTTTTTTTTTAAAAAACATATATATATATATAATAGTTTAAAAAAATATACACAATATATTATATTTCAGATATATATTATTTAAATATATAAATTAAAAATAAATATACATATATGTTTAATTAATATATAAATCCTAAAATTCGGGTACCCCCAAATCAAATATTACGATACGAGTTGTTCTGCCAAAAATCGCGGTTAAGTCGACCTCCCGAAGCACCAATTTTCGGGAAAATTTCGCAGTTCAGTCAAAATTCCGAAGTACCAATTTTCCAGAAAATTTGCCATTTTAGGAAATTCCTAAATCGCCAAATTTCCGTAGAAATTCGGGATTTCGTCCGAAATTTTCGGAAAATTTAGGACTTTAGGCATAATTATATGATGTATTAATTAAATCAATTCCGGCTACAAATGTCGGGTTTCCGACAAAGGCGCCCATTTTTTCGACAGGCGTCCCGTTTTATGTAATAATATTTTATAATTAGTGTTTAATATTTATTTTGTTTAATTAATTAAATAATAATTATTAAATTTATATATTTCAAAATTAAATTTAAAATATTATAATTTATAATATATATATATAATATATTCATTATAGCATAAATATATTACCCCAGCAGTAGCAGCAGCAATAGCAGCAATACTAATGGTAAAATCTACCATTGCAACAGCAACGTTATCAATGCCAATCAACATCACAGCCGGAAAAACAATTATCACAACATCCCAACCACCGCGACGACAAAATCCATACCCCCCCACAATATCAACTGCCACCGCACCTAAAAGCAGCCGGCACCAAAACCCTGCGCATCTGCTTGATTTTCTGCCTTCCCCCTCCCTCTATGTTGGCCAGTGGAGGGATGTCAAGCCCGAGCCTTTAAATGACATGGATTTCAAATCATTGTATGTACGTATGTACGTATGTACGTATGTACGTATGTACGTCTGTCAGTCTGTCAGTCTGTCAGTCTGTCAGTCTGTCAGTCTGTCAGTCTGTCAGTCTGTCCCTCAGTCAGTCTGTCAGTCTGTCAGTCTGTCAGTCTGCCAGTCAGTCTGTCTGCCTGTATACTCCAAATCAATGCAATGTATCTCTCCAATTGAAGTGCCATATTAATCAAACAAATTATTCCACGTCACACACATCAAGGTGCATCGATGTTCATATTTTGGTATATCAATATTATACTATTATACGTGCTGTATTTTGCATTAATAAATTCAATATCTATGTTTTAATAAGAAGCATTAGCTATATATGTTGATAAACTCTGATATTTAAAAATAATAAATCGTATATTTTGTGGAGATGATGCCGGATGTTCAGCCTTGTTGCGGAAATCATTTCTTTCCATTTTACATAGTATGCTGCTACTCTCACTAAACACACTGAGGCTTGGACCGAGCGCATTGAAGGGCGAAACCTTGAATACTCCATCTATGCTGCAAAGTGTCAGTATCTCGGTCAAGTTCAGTGGATTCTCAGAAGTATCCAGCTTCCAAAGTCCCAAATCTCCAGGGTCCGTGACAACAGAACCTAAAAAATCTGGAAACCTAAATTTTCAATGACCCCTGGCAAACTTCTTTGACTACTTTCACCACCATCGCCATCAAGCTGCAGCGTGCGGTCCAGCAAATGGATCTCCACCTTAGCAGGGACTAACATTCCAACGCCCATCACTCGTTTTTTCAAACTGAGCAATGGGCTTAAAATAGGTCCAGCTCCAACACCCTGGAAAGCAGCACCCAATTGATCTTGGGGAGCAGCTGTCCTTGTGCATAACCTGCATGCAGGAATCACATTTTCAGGTAAGTGAACCAGCAATCAGTGTGACGGGTACAGGTAGAGCAGTATATGCTAATTAGATCTAATTAGATATAATTAGCATATAAGGCTAAAATTTGCATCATCGTTTCTGGCAGTTTCTGGAATGTGAGCGACGCTTTCAGCAGCCTCAGCACAAGCCAAAGTAGCACTGCCATCGCAGCTGCCAGTGCGAGAATCTCCAGAAGAGACCTGATTTCCCAAAGGAAACATAGGTGTTGCTCTTGCGCAAGCCGCTATGGTTGCTGACATCACTTGTTTGCGAAATAAAATGGCCAGGACCTATACAACAAGAACCACCCAGAAGCGATACTGGCCCCAAGCAGTTCCCAAGTTGTACAGCTGCAACTTGGCAAATACATCACCCCGGTCACATTGTGATCATCGGTGTCTGGTAGTCGCAGTGCTAGGTCCAAGGCCAGCCGCCTGCTTCTGGAGCGCATGGCACCTGTGGAGTTGGAGTTTCGACATGCCCAAAGCTGGAAAAACATGTCATCAGCAAACTTTTCGACTTCGGTAATTCAATCTATTCATTTTGTTATCTACTGGTTGATTTATTTATCTATAGGTAACATAATATGTATAATTATGTATATTACGCTATACATATCATACACATTCATAATGTGAGAGTCGCAAGGCCGATTCATTCTATAGCTTCCGTCCTACGTTTGGGCAATACCAGAATGTTTGAGGAGATGTCAATCTTCAAGCACAGTGACATCACCAAAGTTGATGACTGAATGACATTGAATCAATGGAAACTATAGGAAGCTCCTCTGTTGATCCCATTTAGCCATTGTGATCGACATTCACTGTACCCATTGTATCCATTACGCTAACGCCTGGCTACTTGGCTCGATTCGAAGGCGATAGACCTCCACCTGGGACCATCCGGGAACTGAGGATGCATACGAAACACACAGAGATATACACAGAGACATACCCAGCATATCATATCAATCCATATCATAAGTATCATATCCTGTCCGTTCCTGTGGGGTTTGGAGATGAGTTGGGCCCAGCCATGCCTGTCCGGTTGCTGGACTTGAGAGTCGCAAGTTCACCTGTGCAGCATGCTGTGGAAAACACCAACCAGCTACTGTAAGTGCGGGTTCGCCAACATTGCTGTTTCATTGTGGCTTTTCCTGAGATATCTGAGATGTTTCCCTCCAGCAAATTGCAAAACATCGCCTTTGAGCACGTGGGGTGATGGAAAGTCCCAATTAAGTTCTAAATCAATTGCTGGCACCATTGAATATCATTGTGGTGTCATTCAATGATAAGGCGCCTCTTCTGGGCTTCCCCAATCAACTGGATCGTTCCATTGGATTCGAAGGGAAGTCACCGGTCTCAGTGCAGTGGCAATCGAGAGGATGAGAAATAGGCCCATGAAGACCTCCAACTTATGTCTCGGAGGAAACCACCCTTGGACCTACTTGGAACTGACATGAACTGACCACATAATTCGCATAATTCCCAAGTTGAGATTGGGTGCCCTGCGATGTCTTTGGATCTCACCAAACTCTGGCTGATCGGGTCAAACGTAAACTGAGAAGCTGGCAAATGCGACGGCTGAACCTACACAGAAAGGAACACAATTCAAGCTCAAATAACCATCATGTCCATAGTGACTCTGGCAACTCCCACGCTCTGTATGGTTGTATGCACTGTTTGTGGCATCAGATGACCACAGGCACACTTCGTCACGGCCTCCAACGTCAAATTGCCCCTTCTTCTGCTTTTGATCTGACCATCCAGGTCTGCCTCACCAAGTCACCCAAAGGCCCAAAAGCACTCTGCCACTGTGCCGAAAGACAGCCTGCTGGCCTCAATATGATGACCTCCTGTCCACACGGGAACCTGGCACATCGGAAGTCACTTGGGAGCACCATGGAGCACCTATAGTCACAGCCGTTCTCGTGGCCAGGCGGGGTCACTCTGAGCCGATTCACAATTGATCCAAGAGAGTGGACAAGTGTGCCTCTGCACTTGGGCTTGATGTGGTCAATGTGGCACACACCTCACCCAAGAAACCCAGTGTTGCTAGCCAGAAAAATACTCAAGCAGCTTGTGTTTGTTGCTGCCTTTTTATATTCTTACAGTAATTCACTTTTTTGAAGCGTTGCCAATCTTGAAACACATCCTCTGCGAAGAAGGACTCGCCTGTGAAGGTGCCAGTGCCTCATTGGCCTCAACCAATACCCCAGACTCAATAGAACTCCATCGAATCAGATCAAATTAAATAGGAACACACCAAGTTTTTTGCTTTTCAAACATTCAGCTCCAACCGGCTGCCTTTACCACAACGAACTGCGGAATGAATTGCCACTCCACTGGATGACCTGACCAGACTCTCGGTTGCAAATCTGCATGCTGCCGCATCTGTTTACGGTCTAATAAATCTCTGGCTGATCACCAGCCAATGCTCAGTGCTCAGATCAACCCTGAGCAGCTCGTATCACCAGCGCCTCTACTCGTGCTACCCTGCAAAGATGCAGCCAAACCAATTTGAAGCGGAGCTGACCTCGCCGGCAAGGAAAGTTGAAGAGCACTGCAGAGACAAACTGTTCGGATGAGACCAAAGTTCATGAAACATGAAAATAGCATCGAAAGATGCTAATGATTTTTAATGGTGAAGGGCCACAAACATCACTTAAACATCACTTAAACATCACAGGATCCACAGGCATCGCTGCACCGAGATGCACCGAGATGCACCGAGCACCGGGCTGCGCCGACGGCTGCGCCGACATGTTCGCTCGTGGGTCTCTTGGGTCTCTTGGCTTCAGGATGCAGGTCTCTCCCACGGCCTCGAAGCTGAAGAAATCTCCCATTGCCACCTGTCCGAAACGATCCGAAACGTCGAAAACAATCCATGGCCAAAAATCTGTTGGTTTAAGTCTTCTTGAATGTTGTTTAATGTCGTCGAATTTGATCACTGTATGGCTGTACTATGCTGTACTTCATGGCATGTAGAGCTAACTTTCATTCTTGATGTATCGTGATATTATATAATATATGACATATAAAATATATATAATTATAATATATATATAATTATATATATATACGTATATAGAATGAGATGGATCTACAACTCTGTTTTCGAGCCTCCATGGGCTCGCACACCAGCCGAATGTTCTGCGCAACGAAGGGGCCAGACCTGAAACAAACACGGTGCCACAGTGCTGGACACGTGATAAATCGCATTCAAAATCGCAGCGTCAGATCTGTGCCCAATGCCGAAGCTCGTCCTCTGTCTGGGTACCACCCTGCCATTTTGCCGATGCAAACAGGCTTGTGGGAGAATATCTCCGCTAGCAAGGCCAACTTTGCCCTCCCTAACAAAGCAGCATACCTCCCAACATGTGAAACACATTGAAACACTATTTTGTGTTGTTTCTGGCACTAGGACAAGCGAACTACCTCCATGTTCATATCGCAGCACGATGTAGCCAGGTTCCGCACTGGACAACTATCAGACACAATGACGAATGTCCAGCCTCTCTGAATGATCGAAAGCTGACTGCCAGCTGCGAACTGACCTAGACATATTTGTGGCTGGACTTGAGCTGTGGAGTGTCATCAAGCCAGTCTCTCAGTGAAGTGTGAACAATACTATATATATATATATATATGATATGGATATATATATATATATATGTGTGTGTATGTATGTATATATATATATATTATATGGAGAGTATTATTGGAGAGTGATATGATCAATTATCAGCATACAATGATACAGCCAGTACAACAAATCACAGTACAGTAAGGTGTAGCCTCCCCTGCCTGGTTGGACAGCAGATTTCGGGCTCGAAGTGCCTCTGTTGGACCGCCCTGGAATTTTGGCATTGGGCAACTGACCCTTGATCGCCACTATCAAATGTGCATCAAGTTCAGTTCAACAGAATTCCACCCCCGCTCAACATCGCTGGGTGAATTCATCGCTGCCAAACCTGTGGTGGCTCTGGAAGTAGCTCACCAGGACGAGACACAATCACCTGTCCAGTGCGACTGGATGAGGAAGTCTTGCTCGAGATGGATATCCTATGATCATCCCATGATCATCCCATGATCATCCTATGATCATCCTATGATCATCCTATGATCATCCTATGATCATCCTATGATCATCCTATGATCATCCTATGATCATTCTATGATCATCCTATGATCCCTTTGCGTCGTAATAATCCAAGACAGTGGGCAATAGTGCGGGGTGGATATCTTCCAAGAATGCTTTCTTCCCATATCGGCTGTCCCAAATTCTGCTGAAATGTCTGCAAACCAAGTCTACGAACACAGAAAAACAGTTGGATGTCAAATGGCGTTTAGCCTGAATATCAGCTGAGACAATGCCATCGCAGTAGTGCAGGGTGGCGACACCTCTTGTGGCAGAAGATACACAAAATCACACGTCACTGGTGAATAGGATATTCAACATAAATCAAGATAATTGGCACCATACGGCACCATGATAATCCGACAGTCTGCAGCGGAGACAACCGATCGAGCTGATTCCAGAGTAGGCTTCTGCAGTTGAAGTCAAATCATCAAAACCAAGGAACTCATGACCGAATCTAAATACATATATATATATATATACATATACACATTTAATATATCAGAATAATTCATAACAATCATATACAATCATAATATATCTACGGTCACCTCGCCGCCTCGCCTGGTGCTTGCGCGATGGCATGCGGTGAAGCACCAACAGCTTCCACCGCCACAGAGCGGGGATGTGTCGAGGACCATCCTGCAATAGATCCGGACCTTGGCAAAGCATCAATCATCCCATGGTTTGGGAGTTTGGGATGGTGTATCCAATGTGCATCCGCGTCCATGGAAGCATTGGAAACCTCGTCTTTCAACAGGTACACAATGACTATCCAGGTCTGCAGTGCAGCTTGGCAACTTGCCACAAACTCTGGGAGCCTGGTGGCAGCAAGAGCGACATCTAGAGGAAGGGACCTCAAGCCAACGCGTATTGGAAATGGATGAAACTGCATGAACATGGATGAAAATGATTGAAAATGGTTCTCCAGTTTCCAACTTTGGCAATTTCGAATGCTTTTGATATGCCGTTTCGTTCCAATCATGACTCCTTATGACCTTTTGCGATCTTTGGGATGCAAACGCAACAGCCCTCGCAGCGTTGGTCTGAAAGACTGCTGGCCTTCGAAGCTCAGGTCACGGACATAACGAGGCAACCCCAGTGGCCCCAGACTACGATCCCAACATATCCCGACCCAAACCGGTGACCTGATTTGACCTGAGCATATCTGGACAAACTACGACTACGACAGCTATGACCAGCTCAACTGCCCATGGGTCCAAAATCAGTCTCTCCGCCTTTGCAGCGCCATGAACTCCCCAAGAACGGTCCAACAGTTGGAGCCTCGGCTGCTCATCTCGTTTCCACAACGCACAACGCAACCCTAATGCCAAATCATGTCATATTATCATAACTCACCAGTAATAGTCACTTGGATCCGCACGTTTCACTTCTTGAAACATTCTCCTGTGCTGACTTTGGTGAGATCTCAAGGCACGCAGGTTCCGCTGGTGCAGTATGATGCAGTGGTGCTCCTGCCACAACACCTCCGCCAAATCGAATAGGCCCAGTTCTCCACTTTCTCCAGCAGCCTGTTGAACAGGCAGTCATTCAATGAACTGTTGCGACTCTTGCATCCTTGACGTGTGATATAAAGATACATCCATGCAGAACGCACACAAACATACATATATAATCACATAATATATATATATATATACATATGTATATATATATATATGTATATATATATGTATATATATACGCATATACGTAGATGTGTATATATATATATATAATAATATATAATTATGTATATGTATATTTTCGTACCATACCATGGCATACCCTACCTTACATCGTCTTGCGTGACACTACATTGCTGTACCTTAGATTACGTTACGTGTTATCCATTATCAAAAATGGCCAACCATGGTCAATCATTATTTTACCACCATCATCATCATCATCATCATCACAATGTATCATGTATGAAAAAATGTCATATATATTCTCAATCTGGACCATGCCTCGCCAAGGTCACTGGCTGAGACCTTGCGGTTGTCCAGCCATGTCCGGCTTTGTCTGGAGAAATATCATCCCGGGGTGCTAGGTTGATGGGCCTGTCTGGTAGATCAGTACGAGGTCATTAGCTGCGTAGACACATTTTCCCAGTCTTCTTCGTCCAGGTGGATTTCAGTGGCTCAGTGAGTTTCATCAAGCAATTGGCATGGCCCACATGAGTTCACGGAAACACATGGCATTGGCACCTGCAGGTCAACTTCCACCTCCACAAACACATTCTCTGCCTGCCAGAAGGTTCATCAGTTGCTGATGCTTCTCCAGTTGACTACATGCATGAAAAAACTGCAATGACTACGGTCTTCATCCGAGTCTGCATGGCTGATGAAAAGGTGACGCTGGTGATGCCCTGCCTGCCGAATGGCATATCTAGCCGCAGTTGCTGTGACCTGACAGGCATCTTCATCTGAGCATAGTTCGTACGAACCAATAGGCATCAGCGTCCCAGGATTCACGTGTCAACATATCGTGTCATCCATTTGCTTTGGGTCGATCCCTGGCCCAAACTGCAATCATTCAGATTTGGCTTCCAGTCCAGCGTCCAACTTGATACCGCTCATCACCGTGCGAAGATCGAAGCAAAATTCAGTAAAATGAATGAACTAAGCCATTCACATCATTCACTCTACCCAAGCTTGTTCTTACAGTTCAGCGGGTCCAATTGAACTTGTTGCTGACTCTGCATCCTTGCCTCAATTGGCAAGGCTCTGCTTCGCCCTCCACGTTTGGCCAAACCTCTCAAGGCGAAACGTGAGGGATGGCTTTGTTCAGAACACCTTACCTAGAACTTGGTGTCTCACGAGGGAAACATGTACCGCAACCAATGGACAGTATTACCGTCGCCCTCGATTTGGCTAAACCGGCCTTCAGCCAGTGTTTCTGAGAGATCCTTGGCCAATGAGGATGCAGCTTCCTCCAAAGTCCTTCAAGGTGCCAGTCGCATGTTGACCATTTCAGAATTTTAGGCGCCTAAATTACAACATCGACTTTCAATGGTTCCTGTTGCGGAATTGGACGATACTTACGATACTCTTCACAAATGACATGGGTTGAATCACGACCCTGCTGCTTCACTGAGTGCCTGGAGCACATCAGCGAATTTTGCTAAGGTTTAATGTGATGATTCCATCGGATTGATGTTGTAGACTCTGTTTGGGTTGGTTCTGTCTGTTCATTCACTTCAGGATGTCGAGTTATTGGCAATCTTCGGACTTGTTGGACTCAGTGGAATGCAACAACTTGGTTCAAGCTAGGCCCCCAAGAGTACAATAAGATACAATAAGTATCAATAAGTACAATATAATGCTCTATGGAAGCACCATCAGCTGTCAAGCAAACTTCAGCCATCTATTGCTCTGTCCCCAGCCTGCAACTGCTGGGCAGCTCCAGCAAGCGCAGTGAAAAGGCCTCTGTAGGCGATCCGTCGTGCACACCGGTGCAAAAGGCCAAAAAGAACCAAAAGATAACAAAAGGATCTAAAAAGGAATGCAAGAAGTTGCAAGAAGCATCAACCATGACTGCAAACAGATGGAAACAGCATCTTCTGAGTGTCTTGGAGCTCTTGTTCTAGTGACCTCCTGGACAAGGTTTGAGAGGTACTGATCTTCACCTAGGGCTCTGGCGATGGGTGGTCTTCCAGAACTGAAGCCTGGTCAGCAAAGACTTCATCTAGTCATGGGCCATGGCCATGGCATGGCCATGGCATGGCCATGGCATGGATGGGGCACATATTGCAGTGGATTCTTCTACGCAAACCAGCCTCGGGTGGATGCAAATTCTTCTGCGTCCAGGTTCAGCCGCGCTCCTGGCCTAGAGTGCATAAAAAGCAAAAAAGCAATGACACTCAATTACAACAGCTTCTACAATATTGTCCTGCCTTGGTGAACTAATGCTGTCTGCGTTCCAAAAGGTCTATTCTCCGATTCTACATCTCACAGCATCCTCCTCTGCCTCTGTGAACTCTAGTCCATGCATGTCCATGCAGCATCTTTTGGCTAAGGCGTCAACTGAACCAAGAGTGGCCCATGACCGACCAAAGCACCTTGAACCACACAGACCTCTGCAATGTCTGAGGGCAGCTGCCTGCAGGCACTTGATTCACGAAGGACAGCAAAGAGAACGCCCATCTGAGGTTCATAGAGGCTTACAGGTTGCTGTTCTAACCATAAGGTGCTTCTCTTCTGGTGTCACAAGCAACCAGTGAGCCGGCAGTCTGCGAGTGAGCCTTGAATCCGGCAGTCGAACAACAAAGCTCAGCAGGGTGCAGCCCTGACAGCAAGAGCAGCAAAAAAATCATGTGGAACGACATGTGACATCATGCAGCAACATTGCGGAACGATGTGGACACCGAACCTGTCTTGACATAGTGAGAGACACAGCAAGCCTCGCCAACTGCACGCAAGTGCAATGCAGCGCCACCAGCAAATGTCTCAGCCTCAACAGAGCCGTGCTGGCATGGTACAGTACTGGAATTCCTCAAGGGAATGCTCCAAGAGGACCCCCTGCATATGTTTGCTACAAGTCTTTGAATACTCTTTGGGTCTGCAATGTGGCAAAGGCCCGCCTCTGCTGTCACCACGGATGTTAAACTGGAGCTTGCCTCAACCTGCCATTGCAAGGTGCAGCAAGGTTGAGCAGGTTGAGTTCTCCACAAAGACCAAGCTGAGCTTTGCCTGGAAATTGCTGGGCAGCGTCAAGATCTGACCAGTCGCCTGCAACGTCACCAGGCTAAATCCACATCCAAACATATCCAAACAAGCCAAACTCGCCGAAGATTTCACGAAACTGAAGGGTACACGGGTACACGTGGTTGCTGAGATTTGCTGAGCCATCTTGAGGCTTGAGGCATCTTGGGGCATGTTCCCTTTGTTCATATATTCCCGTCTTGGGTCGGCACATCTACCAGGAACAAAGGGCACACAGCGCTTGCACTCAACGGTAGCCTGAGGTCTGGCAACGTGTGAGGCATTCTCTCAGGAAGTACATCCACAAACGAACACATCACCTTCCTGCCAGAGTGATGCAACCTGCCTAAGGCCCAACCATCACTGCTGTGAATGTCTATCGCTGAAGGCGCACCTGGATGGAACAGAATCCATGCGTGCTGCAAAAACCTTGCGGCTGGACACCTGCGCAGCGCGGGTTTCCCCTGCGGGCTCTGAAACGCTGGACAAAATGGAAGATCTCTGGCAATGTCTGGTTTTTTCTGGGCTCAACCTTGAGAAGCTAAGGACACACCAAGTCCCATTAAGAGTAATGAAAGTAGCTAAGTAGCACCCTGTGGGCCAAACTGATGGCCCCACACATGAGACTCAACAGTTTCTGAAGTGCGGACTGAGATTTCCATTGGAGGACTGTAAAGAGAAGCCAGCACCTGCCAGAAAGACCCAACGCAACAGCTATACACCGCGGCCATCAAAGCCTTACACTCCAACTGATCTTGCCGGTGAGCTGACTGGAAACATCAGAAACCATCTCTACGCCCACATGCCTCCACTTTCAATGAGGCCTCTCCTTCGGTCAGTCCAGCTTCAACTTCCACCTTCGTTGTCACCCCACATGTTGTTGGGGCAAGTTGGGATGCGAAGAACATTTTTTTTCAAAGGATTTGCTCAGACTCACAGAACTCATTCAACTGATCGGTACAAACCCATGTGGCACTATATGGCAGCTCTTGGGTCATTGCAGCTTAGGAAAATCCGATGAAACAGCCCAATATCCATCTGAGTAGAGTTAGAGTTGAAGGGCACGTTGAAATCTGCTGCCCAAATCTGACAAGAGATTGTGCTCTTTGAGTCGTCTTTGAGGCTGCCGCCATTTCTGCTGTCTCTATCAGCTGCACCGCTGCTCCACCCAAAATCTCTACCTGGCCATGCTGAGATGCTCAAGTACTTCCTTAGGAAGGATGTTCAGCTGGTGTTCAGCTGGCTCTGCACCAAACTCTCAACAACTCTCGACATCTCTGCCTGTTTGACCAAGTTGAGACCCTTGTAGCCTATTTGAATCACTGAGCCGCCTTGAGTTGCGATCGAGGCATACTAAAGCTAAGAGGGACTCGTCCATGCAAGGGAACCTCATAGGTCCACAGTTCCCCAGATGGATGGGCTTTCAAGGGTTCCAGAGAGGTTACCATGTTCTTCAACACTTCCAAGTTTGAGAGTGTCAGCGGTTTGGCCATGTTTGACCCACGTTGGCACAAGTCGCTGAATCACTCAAGGGTTTCATGTTCCATATGCAATTCTGAATTATAACCACTTACAATTTTCACATACATTGCATTCACATACATTCACATACAAGGATTGACCAAATACACTGGTGATGTTGCCTCACCATCTTGGGTACGGACAAGGATGCGAGGATATGCCGAACATGGACCTGACCAAGCAACATTTGGATCTGCAGACACTGCAGCATGGGGGTCTTGCAGCTTCGTCTAGACAAGCCTGTTGGAACCAACAGCTTCAGCATCGGCAGCACAGGCAGAACGGTTTTCGCCTGCATCAAGCTGCTATCAAGTGTTCAAGGAACATTCGCGCGCAATTAGCAAGAAGCCGGAATTGTCAAGCACCTCCAGCTGCAGGCTCTCGTATCCACGGCCCAAGGGGCATTCTGCCACGAGGGAAATCTCCAGCTGCTCGGGGCTGCTAGCATTGGCTCGAAGCTCCACTGCAAGGGCCTGGGATGAGGGCACGCTTTTGGAAGCTTGGAAAAGGAAGACGTAATTCTCAAGGTATCTTATTTATGAATATTTATGATTTATTTATGCGTATTTATTGCGTATTTAGAGTTTAGAGATGTTTAGAGTCATTTAGAGTAAGACTTACTCAGCTCTGGAAGGTTCCGGAACACAAACTGATCGGGTTCTACAGCAGTTTCTTGTGCACTTCTTGCACTGCCATGTTTGCAATTAAAGGCCACAGCTCCAAGTGCCAAAGCTTCTGAGTGCCAAACCCCAATTCCCGATGTCAGAGAGACAGAGGGATCCGTGGTCCATATGAAACGGCAAGAAACTCCATGGGCAGCTGCTGCATTCGCTGCATCACTTCCAGATAAACCGCTTGAGGTGGCCAGCTGCAGCGCAGTTTGGCTGGCAGCCTTCAGAGCGACTAGGTGGCTTTGAATACAAACTCCCTGTGTTTGAATTCCAAGGCTGTTGACCAACAATGCAATCTATGGCGGAAACGCTGCAACTTCAACACGCCTCTGTGGCCTCAACTATGGTCTCACCCATGTCCAATGCCGTTGTCAGCAGGTTCTTGCCCTTCAAGTTGCTGGTCAAGGGGCTCACCTCGTATGATCCAATGATATCCAATGCTGTGCTATGTTTGGAAACTTTGAAGCTCAAGTCGTCTTCTTCCTGCAAAAGCGTGGCCTTGCTGGCAGCCAAGGCCAGAAGCAATGGCGTCAATTCCAAGTCACCTGTCCGCAAGCACAGCACAGCGATTCCCTGTGGTTAAAGCATGATGGGGCCCAATCAAAGATACATTGGTTTTATGTTTTATAAACATGTTGTTTTAACAACATGTTGTTTTAACTGTTTCAAAGGCCACTCTGACAGTAAACATCTCCTGCAAACCATCGTGATTATGGAACAAAACTCCAATGTCTGCCAAGTTGCCAGACCAAATCCGGGCTCTGAGCCGCAGGGGATCCTCCAACTCTCTCAGCAAGGCTGGTGAGGTCTCTTCCTTGGAAGCTCCTGGAATCTCATCGAAACATATCGAAACTTCGCCATCCCTATGGCCATATGTCTGTTGGCTACCTCTCCGCCATATCTATAGAATCCAATTTGAATCTATTTTTACCGTTCTATCTAATTATCCATATTTCGTCATATTTCTAATCATAGCTAATCGATGCTAATCATACTATATTAATCTATACACATCTATATCATACGTGATATCATACTATCATCTATCATCTTATGGGCCTCAATGGTTGGTATTTCGTTGCTCAGCACCGCGACACCACCCCTGTCCTGTCAAGGACTCTACCGCCCCAATGGATGCAGCTGTCGGCACCCTGACTGTAACATGGGCTCCTCGAGGGGCATGCGAAGTGAGGAAAGATAAATGAACACATGAGGAAAAAATGAATAAATGTAGACAAATAAGTTTCTTTTTTTTTAAGGCAGTAGATAAATGAACAACAACATATATAAGTTATAAGTACAATATAGATCAACACTGTACAAGCATACAACATGTATGCGTGACTATGTGTGTCGATAGGACTATGTACACAATCCTCAAAGTTCAATATCACTGGGAGCATCTTGAGATCATCCTCTGTCATCCAAAGCAGGTGCATTGACATGGGATTTCTACATATTTCTACATATTTCTACAGTGGATTTCTATGGACTTCCGGCATCCGGAACGCATCTCCGGTCCCAGCGAGGAACCCATCCCCAGGAACCCTGTCCTTTCCGTGCAATCTCACGTCCAGAGGGTCGCTCCAGAAGCCGCACCGACAGGTCGGCTTCACCAGGTTTCAGAGCGAGAACCAAACCCACCTCGTTGTCAATGCCTTAGGGGATGCCAGGGATGCCAGGCAATCTGAGATGATGAAATGACCATAAATGACCAATAAATGACTGTTGCCTGACCCATGAAGTTCAATGAAATACCCATGAACTGACTTGACTTGACTCCTCTCGCTTCTGGTTCATCTAACATCATCAAACAGTCAAACATATTCCGAGGTCAACACTTACAACATCTGGAGCACTGGATACATAGTCGAAGTAGGTGCGTTCATTCTTGGTAGGGCCCCCAGTGAAGGCCAGCTCAAAGGCTTGCCCGGGCATCACCACGATATCTTTGAGCACCACATCAAACCTTAGCATCGACACTTCATGTGGGGACGGTCCTGGATGTAAATCTAAACTGGTCAATGGGCGGCCAATTGAGCAGCCAACTCTGGCAAGCATTCAACATGTAGGACGCGTGAATGGATAGTACCATTTGGATAGTCCTGTCAGGTACTTCGACTCAAAATGGCCTCAAAAATTGGCTCCAATGGTCCACGTCCATACCAGATGATGGAAAACAGGTGGTTTCAGGATGCCTCGTGGAGAAGCACGCACCACCTCTTGGAATAGAATCATGAAATTAACGGTGCACCAACCTGCAATGTCCTGCATGTCTGCAAAGAGCCTGTAGGTCCCAGGGGTATGACAAAGGCACCTCAAGCTGCAGCCCATTTTCTAAACAATGCCTATTCCTGGCAATTTCTGGCGATGCGTCGTGGCGAGGTCTCGAACAGTCTTTGTGACCAGTTTTGATGAGTTTGATCATGTTTGATCTGGATTTTGTGGAAAAAAATCTGGCTTTGCAGCACCAAAGGCACTCGTATTCTCCGCATCTGCTTGAATTCTTCACCTCTAAAGCTCCTGTCATCCACTTTTCATAATCTGTGGAAAACTCCAGTAACTGTTAGTGACTGCTATGTCAGAAATTTATGGAGTGTCCTGGGTCACTGCTGTGCACCTTAAGTCCCAAAGGCAGCCAATTCACCATGCCAAGTGCCTACAGCAGCTCGGATGAGACACGATCAAATGTCGCAATGGCAAACATGGCTGGCAAAAGGACTGAAATAACATTGCTACTGATACTGATACTGGTCTTTGATGGTCTTTGTACTGATTCAAAAAAAACAAAAAACATGTCCGCAGCGAATCCAGTTAGAAGCGCTGCGGGACTTCCAATCAATATATATATACACATATACAGTATACATATTTATATATATATATACAGAACCCAACTAAATGACTTGACAAAATTGTGTCCAATGGCAATAACCGGTAATGGCCTCTATACTTTCTGCTGCTGAAATTCAGATCTACATTCTTCATGTTCTACCCCACCCAGCCTGTCCATCGGCATCTCGTACATCAACGCGCAAGGGCCGATCTGTGCCGCGCACCACAAGCACTGTGCGGCCGTCGTGGGATGTGTCCTGCGACCAGGTCGGGTGCGCTCCAACACACCCAAAACAGATCCAAAATCATTTTACTACATTTTACTGAGGTGGGAAAAAGACAACTTTGAACCAAGATCAGCAACAGGTTCAGGTTGTGTTGCTGTCGACGCCTCGTCTTGTAGATGTTTTGGAGTATGGAGGTTGAAGCTTCTCAAAGCAATCGACCAATCAAATCCTATAGAATAAGTATGAATAAGTCTAAATCCAATGAGGCTCCAAGTCACCAGCCCATCCACAGAACTTCGTTTGAACACCAGAATGTTTCATGAAGCCCTACGATGCCCAATGCAACCGTACCCAGGATATACCATGGATATCCGCTTTGCTGTTCCCATCCTCTCCCAGCAAGCTCACATCCAGCTGTTTGGCTGCACGGATGGTCACTTCCAGTGGTTGAGGTCGGGCTCCCACAAGGTCTGGGTCCCAAAACGCCAGCGAAGCCGTGCCTGGCCATGGTCAGCTCAGGTGTCATCGCTACCATCATGACCACTGCCAGCATGGTAACGGGATGAATGAGGCTTTACGATGAGTCCACGGGTGGAGGCAGCTCGATGTTCGAGGAAACAAGGCCTTTTCAGTGATTTCTTTTGCACACGCTCAGTTGCAGGCCCTTATCACTTGTATGATTTAGTTAGCGGCGTTTGGATATTGATGAGGCTGTGATTGATTGCGGACGATTGTGGGGCAAGGGCACAGTGCAGAATCAACGTGGCCTTGACCAAAGGGAAGCAGAAACCAACGTTGAACATCGTCTGCTCTCGACGCATTGCATGGGGACCCAATCCACAGAGCCTTGGTCCATGTAGGATAACTTTTTGTTTGCTCCTCATAGTTGAGGTTTTCTTAGCAAGGACGCTACAGGCCAGTGCTACCATTGATCTTCTCAGTTCTTGCCACACCTTTAAAGAGTTAGGAAAAGTCAGCAATATGTGACCCAACAATTTCGTACACCGGAATCCTGGGTCGAGGTGGTCAGATTTGCACTGACTTCCATTCCTGAGCTCTTGGCTGGCACACAAGGTGCTGTTGACAGCTCGTGTCCACCACAAATCTGTGAAGGTTCCAAGACCTGGTAATGTCAAAATCAGGGCGAAGCTGTCAGACTGCCAATGAGCAGATTAAAGGCGTGCTGTACCCCTGAAATCAAAGCAACAAAGTCAGAAGGAGCTCCAGCCTTCAATATGTCGTGGCCCGAAAGGATCTCAAGGCGTGCCCGCCCAGTGCCAAAGCCAGCTTCCACAACGATAGACCTGTGGCTGCAATGGCTGCAAAACCCCAATCACAGTTCCCTTCATCTATCACTGTTTGTTGATTTGTGAATACTGAATACTGAGCACTTGGGGTGCAGGAATGCACAAACACCGTCTTAGAACAAATGGACTTGCAGTAGTCTCAGGGTTGGATGTGGGAGATGTGCTTTTAGTCCCTACCCAAACAATAGATACAACAGCTTCCAGATTGAAACTGCGATCTCGTGGCCAGGCTCAGCCAGGTGTCAAATTCTTGAACATCGCAAAGCGCGCTTTTTGAGGATGTCCTGGCCATCGTAGTTCCTTGGGGCATGGCATCTCCACACGGTTCCGCGCAACTAGTAATGTACCCGTGTCACAATGCTCAAAAAACACAACTGTCATTCAATCTGAATCTCACACTCACCAGTCATACACTAAGTGCTCTTCAATCCTCAAAGCTTTGCTTTGCATCGTGCCTAAAACTATGCAGCACCATAGCAGGTCAAGCATCCAATTTCCTGGCCACCACCACTGGTAGTTCATCACTGCTGGGCAGTGGAAGGGCAGCCAATGTGGCCATGGAACTGTTTTGGCAAAGACTTGCCGGTGGCAACGAGACCTAGCACAAGTCGTGCTGTGACATCGCTACTTGTGCCCAGCTGGTAAGATCAGAAGTGGCAAAATGGTGCAAGAAATTCTGCAGTGCTTTGGGGACGGTTATAGATGGTGGTACAGCTTTTTGTTCAACAGAACTTGATGCATCACAAAGCCACTCGATTCGTGGCTGAGCCAAAGTACCATATGGCCTATCAGCCAATCCCACTTGCCTCTAAGCCGAGCTTGGCAGTGGCACCAACTGTTGCATCCTTAGGAACGTTGATGGAGGCAGCGGAGGTCTCCTTGGGTCGCAGATAGTCTCTGCATGCCGTGAGGATTTCAATAATTCAATATTTTTAAATACCTGTCTTCTACCTGCAGTCAAAGAATTGTTGTGTGCTTGTACATCATTGTACATCATTGTACTTAGTACTTCATTGTACTTCATTGTACTTCTAGTTTAATTCATGCTTGCTGCTTCCTGGAACGGTCATGTCGTTGATCTCTTGCATTCTCTCCACATCTCTCCACTGATCCCAGCTCTCCTTTTTGATGGCGAGCCAAGCCTAAGTCACAACGATAGCACGTCAGGTACAACGCAAAGATCTCAAAGGGGTCTTCGAATCGCAACTGGAGTGAAGAAGCATTTCAAAAGAGCCGCTGTTCACCCGCGCCTTCTGAAAAGGAACACCTTCTTTGGAGCTTGGAGACAACGACCATCGCAGCATGTATTCTGATGCATTGATCATGGTCCTGTACAGCAGCTGTGGAGCCAGGCTGCATCACAGGATGAAACAGAAAAGATCAGAAAAGTATCAAAGAGTATCAAGCAGAGACCTTGTACATTGACAAAGTCTCGAACATGGTTTGATAGTTCTGTATGCATTAATGTATACAGTACTGTGTATATACATAATATCATGCAATCTTAATTTCTGTCAGTTGTCATGGGCATCCATCCATCAGTCAGCGCAGACCATGCTGGCAGTGTCTCCTGCCAAAGGCATCGACAAAGCGGGCACGAAAAGGCGTTGCCTGTCCACGCCTGAGTTGGAACAATGTTGACACTTCCTGGACATGCTCACCATTTGCTGCACTTGCTTCCCATCTAAGGGCACAGCTGCACTCCCAAGGCAAGTCTTGGTTCCTGTCAAACGGCATGGTCAGAGACAACTGAGCGGCTCCTAGAAGCATTGCACAATCACAAACCGATATTTTCCGTGGATTGCAATTGGCTGGCATTTCCCTTCCACTGTGTGGTGCTCCAAAATCGAACTGCCAGCTACCTTTTTCCAAAGATGTACCAGGCCATTCCGCAGCTTCGTCAGGCTGCCTTGTCCACCACAGCTTCATCCTCCAAGTCATCCACTTCTGCCACTGCCTGCAATGCTGAGCTTGGTTTTGCTACCCTCATCCGCATCAAATTTGAAACCAACCTCTCTTCTATGACACGTCGATGACTGTTCATAGCCATAACCGCTACTATACTCCACCTATCAAATATGAAGGCAATTGAAGGCAGACCAAGTAGTTTCACGGCAAACCAAAGGGTTTCCTTCAGTGCACCATGCAATTCACGCGAGAATGGACGCTGTGGCGCCGTCTTGACACTATCCTGGCACCTGCACTCTGGCGGGGACTGAGCATCTCATCCAAAGGGTCAGGTTGTCCACCTGGAATGGTCAGGTGACCCAGGTGGTTCAAATCTCATGTAGAGAGATGAAGCATTCAGGAAGATCAAACTTCCGAAATCAAGCACAACCAAGGGGGTTGGGTACCCAAACAAGCTATATTTATTTGCATGCGTCACTTTTAGGCAAACCGTGAGGAGAATCGAATTTCTTTGGCAGGTTCCTCGTATGAATTTCAACAAATGCTGAGGTTTTGGCAAAAACCTCTCCATGTAAAGGGTCAGATGGAGCATGCCTGTCATCTGAATGGGTGCTACAAAGGTTGCGTGGTAGTGTGGTTGAACAGTTCAGCCATTTTGATTGATCTCCAACTCACGGTAGTTTCATCATGATTTACAGCACCAGCTATATAGATTATATAGTGTATGAATGTATATGATAGCCTTACTTCAGTCACAGGATGCTTCCCATAGAGCTGAGAAAGTAATGCGGCAGCTTCACGTGACTTGTCCTTTGAGTCGCACGGGTCCTTCGCACAAGTGCCGTTTTTTGGCAAGAAATACACTGGTCCAATGGGAAAATAAAACAATAAGATCTGCGGGGCTATGCGCCTTCTAGCGAAACGTATTTCGCTTGCGTGATGAATTTGGGGCACAACAAGCTCAAGCGAGGTCATACATCTGACTCCCTTTCCTCCTTTAGATTTGCATGTATGGATGACACTCAAATGAGATCAATGGACATGTAACTGTTTCACATCCTGACCAAGCTCTGGCTCCACCAAAAACATCTAAATATAATATATAATATACTATATATAACATATTGTAATAATAATAATAATAAATATATATATATATATTATATTATTTCATGTTATTTCGATGCAACAGTTCTACATCTACCTTCAATTTCGAACTAAATCACCTGGCACCTTCGACAGTCCAGGGCACTGGTCTCAACCCATGTTGACCCCCACTTCGACGGACCCGGCCCTGGCCTGGAGTGACTTGCATGCAGGTCACCTGAAAACTCCTGGATCCAATGCGCGACCTGGGACGCCACAGGATGCCATATGACACCAAGAGCTGTGGGGGGTGTCAGGTCCTGTGAGTTATGTGGTGATGTTTGGGCTCCGTTTGGGATTCTTTCTTTTGTTTCCAAAAAGATCCAAAAAGATCCAAAAAGTGTGAAAACTTCAGAATCCGCTACTAATGAAGCCCGTCAATACCAACACTACCCCATCTTTTCACATAGGGTTCTCCAGCATGGTTTCTCAGACGGCTGCACGCTGATGTGAGGGCCCACGGTCAAGTTCCAGGAGTCACGGCCTGTCGTTTGGGATATGCCAGGATTGAGATGGTGTCATGTCTTTCAATCGACAAAAAGCCTTGAGAACCCTTAGATCGTCAAATACAGAGATACTGTATAAAGGTGCTGGAGTTTAGAGCAGCCAGAAGCTGTTTACAACACAATAGGCCTATACTGGCTTTGACTTTCAACATAACAGCACTCGCAAGGATTTGCCCTATCTTTGTCACGACAATTTAGATCAATTTAGGAGTTCTGATTTTGATCTGCAGCCATCTGCAGCCAAACACTCCAACCATTCCCACCACATAACCGTGCACGCCCAGTCTGCGCCTGGCACAGTCATCTGTCTGGGGCCCTCCGCCAATCGAAGGCGAATGGAGGAACAGGGCGCCAGCACCTCCAAGTTCACATTGGCCGGCCACTTTGTTCTTTGGATCACGGAATTGGATCTCAATTGACCAAAATTCATCAAAAATCCATAAGCTCTAAGGCTCGCACCAAGGCAGCAGCCTGATCCGCTTGTGCTGCAGCTACCTCATATCCACCGGAGTTGCCATGAAGGGTTTCCAAGGTTTCCAATGAAATCTCCAGCCCCAAAATATCCAAAATATTCCAAAATCTTTGGGAAGCGCCCTTATCCAATGAAATCCAAGGGAATGAGATGCGGATGTCACCGTCATGTCACTGTCCATCTCCATCATCTCAAACCTGGGGTCCCTTATGGGATGCCCATGCCTCGTCATGATCCTTGACGCCCAAAAGCTGCCACTCGAGCGGTTTGTACACCTGGAGGTGCGAGCAAAACAAGGTACTCTCGCGAGTCACTTTCACGATTCTATTGTTTGCTCTATACATTATACTGCTAGAGTATGCTAGAGTCGTACGATCTTTAATATGTATATAATTATATGCAGTATGCATAATATATGTTATGCATTGTTATGCTACATACTATCTCTTTTTGGTGCGATCGAGCACATCGGGTGGAGCCTCGAAAGGAAGTGGTGTTGATGGAAGCGGCTCCGATGCGTCTGCCTGGAAACAACTCAATCAATGCGTCAGGTGATAAGGAGTGCCTTTGTTCGCTCACCCCACTGACTCATGATCACTGAGCACTATTTCACAATGAGATCCTAGAAATCCATGGGACATGGCATGACTGTATTCCAGTCCGTGTTATTAAACAAGAAACTGCCCCACGCCTCCTGCGCTCTTGCTGTGAGCTGGAAACGTCCAGGCGCCAAAGGCCTACGTATGACTGATTGAGGAGTTGAGTTCCAAAAATATCAGCGCTCCACACCCCATCACTAGTGTGAATGATAAACTTGACAGTACTTGACACAATCAAGCAATGGTTAGTTCCTGACGCTTTTTTGCATTCAATTGGGCAAGGGATTCTCAAGCGTTCACAAACGACCACTACGGCGCGATCCCGCGTCCCTGCTGTCTGCCCTTCGCCTATCTTCATGGCGATCATCATACCTGTCGTCACGCCGATCATCACGTCGGTCGTCACGCCTATCATCACCTCGCCTGTCTTCATAGCGGCCTCTGTCTTCATGGCGACCTCTGTCATCGTAGCGGCCTCTGTCATCATGGCGCCGGTCATCCCGGTCATCCCGACGCCTGTCATCATATCGATCGTCTCGGCGTCGATCATCGCGATCCCGGTCTCGAGGCCTATCATCCATCAAGGCCCTGCTGCCACCACCGCCGCCACGAGCATTGCGCCTGCCGTTGCTGCGGCTGCGGGAACCACGCCTTTTCTCCTGCATGAGCGCTCTACTTCCACCTCCACCACCACCACCCTTGCGCTCCTTTTCTGCCAAGAAGATATCCCGGCTCGTATAGCCTTTCCTTTCATCTGCCAAGTTGTCTTTACCACGAGGCTTCCATCTTGCCTTGATGGCCACACCGTCAATGAGCACCTCTTGCCGCTCTATTGCATCCATGGCTTGTCGTGCTCCTGAAGCATTGACGAAGCGCACCCATGGAATGTGCTGGATCGGGTCACCCACCTGCAGGATTGGAGTCAATGCATAAATTCAAAAAATAAGAACACATCGCTTCAGCTGACAGTGGCTTCGGAAAACCATCAATGCTACGAATTAAGCCATAAACAGTGGGCAGCTAACAGGCTGCTAGTTTCGAATTGAATTGTCCCTTTCGTATGCTGCCCCTTCCAGTTTGGTCAGTTGCTCAATCTAACATGATCTCATGATCTAAACACAGCCGATCCTTGTGACAAATGTCGATCTCTCCATACCGCTCCAACACGGACTTAAGCTGCAAACGCTTTGTTCCAGCATGGACGCCGCCCACAATCTCTATGGTGTCCATGGAGGAGCTCATTTTGGGAGAGAGACCGGGCTGGGATGGCAGATTTGTCCATAGCTCTGCCCAGTGGCACTTTGAGCCAACATGGCTAGTTTCAACAACCCAAATGGCTATGAAATGGATCCAAATGGATCCAACCGGCGATGGCTATGAAACATGACGAAACATGATTGGTCTGTGCTTTCATCACAAAGTTTAAGCGATCTCGAATTGGAAGCATGTGTGATATTCTGTGATCATGTGTTACTGCAAGTCCACACTTTCTTCCAAGAAACTCCATCTCTCATCACATCGGTCCGTCGGTCCCAAAAATGTCCCACGACTTAGAACAGCTGCCTGACTTGGATGATGTTGCAAGTGGCGAAGAGACCTTGGATCAAGAATCATCCATCAAGTGGATTCAAGTGGTAGGTTTTGGCTATGTCTGGCTGCTTCGCCTTGCGTGGCTTAGGGAAAGCCAAGTGTGGCAGCGTGTACAGAATCATTTGGTCCGCCATGGATCCTCGACACATCACTGACATCCTGGGTAGCCGGCCAGAAGATGCTGTTCCAACCGAGGCCACAGTCCGATTGGACACTTCTGCGCTTATGCGCTCTGAAGAGAAAAGAGCCGTGCCTCTTCAATGGGCTAAACATGGCTAAACGGTTAAAGCAAAACTGGCGTAGCTTGCCCAAAGTCATTGTGCTGGTTGCGAAGAGCTCCAAACAGGACGGGTTGACAGTTCCAAAAGGTGAGATTTCCTGAGCTGCAAGAAATGTCTGGCCCAAGCGCTGCCAAGCTTGATTTTCCCTCGCAGTACGTAGTGTCAGGCAGTTCAGAATCACGGATTCAAGATCCACAACTCACCACAATTTCTACAATCGGCTCCTAAGCCGAAGGGGAATTATTTAGCATCATAGTCCACAGTACAACCCTTACAGTTGAGATCTACTCAAAATCGTACAAAATCAAATGTAATTTAAAGATGTTTATATAAAGCACGGTAGCTACTAGTTCTGTTGTTCTTCAGTGTGTCCTCCTTGCTTTCTTCGCACAGCTGAGCCTTCAAATCGAGTGATAAAACCCCACGATGTCCTGACTGGACCAAGATCGACCCCTTCCAAAGCCTGGAAAGAAAGCCCGAAGGTCCCGCCCGGGACTTTTAAGGCGAGCTTCGAAGCATGCGGCACATGGCCTCGCACACATCAGCCTCAGCACCAGTTGATATCAGTTGATATTTAGTTGATATCAGTTATCATCAGTTATCTGTATTTTCGATGCAGCAGGGACTATGGAAAGTAATTATACCTGCGAGTACTTGGGACAAATACTTAGGGACACACCGCACATCACTACACATCACATGTAATCATTTGTATTTATGCACAGAAGTGTTGACAGCAATACTGCCGATGAACTGCACTGGGCCCATCACATCTTCACTGCCATCCTCTGGTCGGGCCCGCACTAGCACAGGCTCCTCATGGGTCATGCAGCAAGTTTGGCATCTGCTGATGAGCTGAACTGGAGCTGAATATGTTTCCAAACCAGTTGGGCCCAGCTAGATATCTACAGGCCCTCACGTCTGCTGACTTCCTTGCACCGTTGCAATGGAATCAATGGAGCCCCCAAACTGTCCTCATCCTGTTCCGTGACCTTGTCTCTGGGCAGGCGGATTTGAAGGTATCGAGGCCTGAGTGGATCACACGAGTGACATCAGCTTGGCAGCCACTTGTCAAACTTCCTCCCAGCCATGCAGCCACGCGGCTGTAAAACCAGCCGCCCTGCTCTTCTCACCAAGACCCTCAAGGTGAAGTTGTTGTGAGGGTTCCTGCATCACAAGCAAATCGCCCGGCTGATGCATCATCATACCTGAGGCTGTTGATAGCCCCCTCACAAGCACCAAGTTACCAAGGACGGAGGTAAAGAGTGCCAAGCGAAAGGATGATTTTGAAAGGGTGAGACGATATGAGACGATATGAGACGATATGAGACGATATGAGACGATATGAGACGATATGAGACGATATGAGACGATAAAGGAGCCTCTGAAATCATTATTTTTTACGGCCGCAAGTGCTGATGGGATAATTCTCCCAAGGGCAGATCAGCTGTCCTCACATCCTGAACCGTCAGCTCTCCATTGGCGAGCTGGCCACCCGCCTTGTAGCACAACTTTCAACACCAGAGTGCCATACTGTGCCTGCCTTTCTTTTGGAAAGCAGATATGTTTTATCCTTATGATCCTTATGAGACAATGCCTGTATTGCTTGGGGTTGCAAACCATAATTTCAGTCTTGGTGAATCGTGCAAACATAAACGGCCTAGGCCTAGGTCTAGGCTGTGTTGGGATGGTCAGCTATCCCTCTCTTGGGCGCTTGGTGTTGGCCTGAACTCTCCCATCTTGTGACACAGTGATTGCTCCGGCAGGCTGCGAGCGCATGGCAAAAACCTGCAGCACTTGAAGGATCTCCACGGATTTGACCAGGATGGGGGTACTATGCTAAGAGACTAATAGATAGAGTTCTCAAGTGATAATAACAAAAATGAAATGCGTTTCACAACTTTCAAAACTCAAATTCAGGCCTGCCGACCGGTTCCTCTAACCTGGAGCAAATAGGAGTGCCACCTGTGCAAGTTGAGCTTGGCTCCGGTGCCAGCAGCTCTTCTTAACTGCAATGGCTTGGGCTTCCCAGGTGTATGTTGAATAGCATCATGACATATCATGACCATCGCAAAATCATGCAAAATCCGTCTGTCTCCTCTATGTGGATTGCCAAATAAATGGGCAGCGGGGCAGCTTCCTTCCCTGTCCGCCTTGGTAGCAACATTGGCCCACCAACTGGCACAACGGGTTCCAGTTGTGGAGCTACGTAGAAGGCCTGCCAAAGCAGATTTGCGGCTATCTTCAATTGTTGTCTCAGGCTGTTTTCATTCACTCCTACCACTTCCACGACTGAAAAACTGTAACAACGGCCACCTGCTTCGCGAACAGCTTCAGGGTCTTGGTGTTCAAGTTCCGAGCCTCACAAAAAATGGTTGAACGCGGAGTCATGTGGTAGGTGGGAATTTGGGGCTTCCAAGACTTGTTTTGGTACAGTTTTATTCTTGATTGGACCGGATTCGCAGGGTCTTTGCTTCAAGACACAAAGAAACAAATATCTCCAAGGCCAGAGGGTACAAAGGGCTTTTGTTTGTGATCGCCTGGAATACAAATTCTTGAGTCCCTCTAATCAAGACTTGGAAAGCAGAGCCGCCATCTACTGATGGAAAAGAATGTCCAGCGAGACCCGTCAAAAATCATCAAATACAAAAGGGAATTTGACTCGGCCAACGTCGAACAACATCGAGCCAATAGGATCCAATAGGGAATCGCCTAATAGCTATAGTAGCAGCCAGTTGCGCCTTGTCATCCTTGTCAGCTTCCAGGGTCAGATTCTCAATGGTGATCTGACCCTGGACGGAGCTACTGAGTGCAGCTACTGTGGCTCTGAGCCATTGGAAAAAGGAGAACGATGAAAGGATGTGAATCGCATGAAGATGTCTTTGATGTGGGTATGTCAGCATTTCCAAAAGGGGGAGAGTCTAAAAGATATCCTTAAATTGGTTATGATGTCCATTCATTTCCGATTTCAGTAAAACAGTGACTGGGGGTCTACTGTAACTGTAACTGTAACTGTAAACGTTTGCATTGTATTACCCCCTTACCCCATTTCTGGACCATGAGCAACCCATCTTCCCATGCTCGGCCTCTCCCAGCTCAACAGCCTTGAAGATCAGCACAGCAGAATTGGGAGCCTCGCCGATTTATCATGGTTTATCCCATTGGCCAAAACCTTAGGAAAACCAACATAGAAAGACAAGTGATAATCCATGTCGACTGTGGGGTACCCTAGTTTCAAATGAACACATTTGACTATTTCATGGTACTAGCAGTGCTTTGACTCGTGGTGACCTGACAGTGACTTGATGAGGTGAACATGGTGAATATTAATATGTACCTGTGTCAAAGCATCTTCAACTATACAATCAGCATCTTAGAACCAGGAAATCTATTGACATATTAATTCTACTATACTAAAATCATCTAAAATCTGCTATGTGTTCAAAACCTGGAGGTTTTGTCCACAGCACCCGTCGCTGCCATGGCCTTTTCCGCTACCCAGGAAACGCCTGATGGAGAAGTTGAAGAGGCGGTGCTGAAGCATTGGAGGCCTCACAGGGGCATTGATTTAGGCCTCATTGGGCCACAATGATATCTGTGTTGGAATCATGCGGATTTTGGAAACCTGCGAGCTCCAGATTCTGCAAACAAAGCTTGAAAAGTCTGAAAAGCAAGGCTTGTCCAACAATGCACAGCAATTAAACTTTGGCAGGTGCATGAACTTGTCCTGCTGCATTTTGGCCCAAAGACCAAAGATGGCAGTGTCATCTGATCCACTGATGAAATATGATATAACTTATATATATATATAACTTATATATAACTTATACATAACTTATATATAACTTATATATAACATGATATAACATGATGAACTAATGTATGGTCCATCTCCATCCATCTTTCACTGCCTGGCAGTATGCCTTCGCGCGCAGATTCAAGGGAATTTGCCTTGGAGCTGCGCATCGATCGCATCGTGACCGGAAACCAAGTCCCAGAGGGATGGACTGACTGGATCATTGGCAATCATTGGTGAGGAGACAGTCAAATCATGTCAAATCCAAATACGAAAAGTCAAGTCATGTCAAGTCAAAATAGTCAAATTTGTCTCACTTCACTGCATCAAACACGAGCTTGCACGCAAAGTGGCATGAGCTGCGAATTCTTGTCCTCAAGTTGCAGCTTCAATGCATACGTCCTTGCAGCAGCTGTGCAGGCAACCATTGGCTACTGCTCCCACCAGACTTTTCGGTGACCTTGGTTGGAAATCGTGGAACATATCTCTCAAAAGGGCGGAAGACAGTACTTTCGTTGAGTATCTTTCAATTGCAGGGTCAAAACCCTGGTACCCTGGTCACCTCCCCAACAGCTGATAAATGGATACTCATCCCCGTCATCCCCCCAAAATATTGGTACAACCAATGGTCCAATGGTCCAATAGGTTTGGATATGTTTGGATCCATCATGATCCATCCCAAATATCCCAAATTCTGTTCATCTTTCGGCGTCCTTCCCTGGACGAGCTGAAGCACAGGCTCATCCTGACAGCTGGAAGCAGCCACTGTGAGACTCACTGTGTAACGACGTAACGACGTAACGTGTCAGCGTTTCTTCATGGCTTGACATGGCTTGACGTAATGACATGTGCATGTCAACGTTTGCACTAGAATCCAGGAATCCAAAATAATACAGACTTGGACCTTCTGGGCATTGTTTGCCGGCAGTGCTGGAAAGCTGGCTTAACACAAACCATATCATGCGGCTGAAATCTGCTCCGAGATGCTGAAGAGACGCCAGTGGTGGCTGTCCGAAGCAACTGCAGCTCTTCATCCTCCCAGCCACTTTCCAAGCTGCCTTTCCAGCCTCAAAAATGTTCGAATCTGTTGCGAAAGTTGCATGTCTGTGTAGGGCAGACTTGTCTCATGGAATAAACTTAGCACAGTTGAGACAGTTGAGACAGTTGAGCCAAGGCGCCAGGAATCTGTTTCATGATGGAAATGCCGGGGGCACGCCACAAAGGTTGTGTCCAGAAACGAAGAGTCACTGGATTTGTTACCTGTCAGAAACCAACCCCCCCCAAAAAAAAATGCTGATCTTTGGCAAGTTCGTTGCTGCGCAGGTCGGTTGATACTGACATCGCTCCACTCAACTCCAGCACTATCTGTGTGAGCCAAGCCACGTAAATGACGGTGGCGGCTGTGTTGTTCTCAATTCCTTCGGTGGAGGCTTCCAATGAACCGCGGAAAACCCAAATTTGTGACGCACCCTCGCACTTTGACGGAGGTCTGCAAGATGTCTAGATCAGTTTCAATGTTGAACATCAGTTGAACCTGCATCTTGGAAGCACTCAACAGAAATAGCAGAAGTGTATAATATATCATATATATATATATATATATATATGTATATGATAATTAATATATATATATATACGTATATCTATGTGATAATGTATATATATATATTATACATGATTTGTATATTATACATTATATGTATAGGTATTGTATGAATATATCAACATATTCTACAGAAACATCATCAAAGCCGCCACCTTCGGCATCTGCCGAGCCACGAGAGTCTACTGCCAACACACGGCCGGAGCCCAGGCGCTGCGTCACTACTCGGCCCATCTCAGGCTCAACGAAGAGCACGCCCTCACCTGCCATGCCATTGGGCCATGGCTGCGGCATATCTTTCATTTTTATGGATGCTTAAGGTTGTTTAAGGATGTTTTCAGGAATTGTCAGGTATGTTGATGGAATATGATGGAATAGATATGACTGAATAGATTAGGGGAAATGTGCAACTTTAGCCACATGAAATTCAAAAGCGTGGCAGCCAAGGGGTTGTGCCACAAGGAAACAGTTTACAGGATCAGTTGACTGTGGACCCTGATACGAGGATGAACATCATGAAGATGAACAAACCGCATCAAGGTTGTGATGTTCACCTAAGTCACCTACCAAGGTCTCTTGGACCGCCTTGTTATGATAAACTGCAATAAACTGGTTGAGAAATTTCTGAAATGAGTTTTGAGTCGCTATGACTCACGCCTTCGGTTTGGGCATGCCAATGAAAATGTGGAACTGGCAGTTGAACGGGAGGCAACTCCTGGCCATCAACATCTCCAGGCGCAGAATAATCAGAATACGCTGAGTTCGCGTTTTTTGAAACGGTTGTTTTGTTTAAAAGATGATGAAAGATTATTTTCAGATGATGAAAGATGCAGCTTGTGTTTGGGCTGGGGTGTAAAGACTTACTAATTAAAACCATCCCAAACACATCCAAACACCGGAGGTTTTGGGAGGATTTGGAGGTAAAGTACGGTAAACTGTGGATGGATCCCCAAGAGCCTCCAGGGGCCGTCGTGGGCCACGAAGGATCTTCAGCTGCAGCTGAAGATGCGCCATTGGAGGAGCATACAGCAATGATGGCATCACCACCTCTCACCAAATGGACACAAATACACACAAAGATGCACATTGGCGCATATTGGCGCTATCAAATATGATAAAATCACGGCGCTGGAGTGACCCAGGTGTCCTACAGTATGGTGTCCTATGGTGTCCTATGGTGTCCTATGGTGTCGTGCCAAGCAGCTATGTTCTCCAGTACTGTGAGATGGACTTCTGGAGATACGATGACTGGTGTGCCGATCGTCAGATTGGCGCGCACCGTCGTCCTGTACGTCAATGCTCTGCGTTTCACAATCAACAGGCGACACATGGCGACACGTTGCTGCAAATGTTAACGCCCAATCATCTACTTATCATTACTTATCTACTGACTCTGTGACTCTGCGAGCCATGATATGTATTCTGCCAGTCCTTCCCGTTGCCACACCCTGCAATAGCACCGTGTCGGGCTGTGCTCCAGCCTGCGCTTTGATGTGAGAAGCTATGAATCTTTAGTTCCTTTTGGATTTTGAACTTAAAAGATTGACATTCTTCCAACTCTGCCAACATTGTCAAATATTGTCAATATGTTTGAACATGTTTGAAATATGTTGAACATGCCGAAACATGTTAACAATTGTTAACATATGTTCACCGAATTCAGGCACCAAAAGCCACGGCACCTCCGCCAGCGCACGTCGCACTGGGCTCAGCTTGAAAGCCGAGTCGACGAGTTTTGGACTCTGCAGAATGGAGGCATCTCCAAGGCGCCACCGGAACCTGGGAGGACAGAAATACTTCGAACATCTCGGAACTGGATGGAACTGGAACTTTCATCAGCTTTCCTTCAACTTGCAATCGAAACCCATGGAGGCGGGAAAACCGGGAAACCCGTGAAGTGAACTTGTGATGATAATACGTCGTGACTTTCAGCCTGCCAATGAGACCTAGCAGCTGGAGTGATCACTGGTCATGATTCAATTGAAGAACATTTCATGATTGCACAAGGGTGATAAGGCTGAAAAACCAGTGCAACAACATGCTAACCAACTTGGCACCAAGTGGCTCTAAACCCTCTAAAGAGGAGAAAACGTTGCCCTGCTTATCATAGGCCTGACACAAACAGAGGGACATCAACGGACGGAAACGTTTTGAAAGTAGCCAAGTTGCACAGAGATGCACAGAGGCCAAATTTGGGTGTCATTGGTGTCATGCAATGAGCCTTCACCCCTAGCGTCTCGACATCATCCACATTGATTCTGCGGACAGATGTCTCGACCTGGCGCATGGCACGGAGCCAAGTTTGAGAGGCAAGATGCAACGACAAAGCAACAAACATCAACAAACTATAAGAAACGTTAAGAAATAACAAACTATAACAGCATGAAATCCTTTGAAGAAATTTGATTTGAAAGTGGAGAAACGCAAACAACTACTGACAGCGCCGAAACCATTCTGTCACCCGCTTGCCTCTATTCGATCTATATTGGCGATATAGACTTCACATCCTGAGGCAAAGGTATGCCAAAGGTAAAAGGTCATCCCACCATGTCCCACCAACGAATACCAACCAATATGCCAATAAGCAATACCAACGAATGCTCCCCCCAACCAGAACGCCAAATGCCATCCAAATGGCGGAGTTCGACCCCGGGTTGTTGAATGTCTTGTGCGAGAACAAGAACCTTCTCAACATTCGAATGGATCTTTTCCGCAATGGATCGAATGATTGCAACTGGTTGACCTCAGAAAACAAAGGATCCAGAGGCAAGCTGCCCGCGCACACTTGGATATCACTTCAAGATACTTCAAGTGACTCGAGTTTCCTGAGCAAGCAGCAACCGTCGTCTGCTTGAGTCTCATCAGGTAGAAATTGCCGACCAGCGTGCAGACAGGCCTTTGGGTGATGAAATAGTGAACGATGTTGAACGTATTTATATAAAGAGATGAAGACTCATGTGAGCAGTGCGGGGCATACAAAATCATGCAAGATGGGAAAGAAGCACAAACAACAAAAGTTGGTGGAAGAATCAAGGTGCATTCACACAATTTACGGATATCACGGATATATGATATCTGTGTCAATCTGTGTCTATTTCAGAAACTATTTCTATCTGTTTCTCAGACGTCCATTCTGTTTCTCTGGCCTCCTGGCAGGCCGCCTCCGCAGCCTTCTCGGCTGCGCGCCGTGGGGGCAACTCCTCCTGTAATGGCTCCTGGAGGCGACCCGCCAAGGTCATCAATTTTTGCCATGGCGCCATGGCAAGTGCCGCTGCCAATGTCAGCACTAACCTTGGAAAAACTGCTATCTACAACACATCGGATTCATTCTGATTCGATTTTATCAATCGTTTTCTTTGAATGCATCTGTCAATAGTGTTTGCCCTCGCTTCTCGGAAAATTCTTCCACCGCTCCTCTACCACCACAAGGTCAGGCCTATGCGCGTCTGCACAGCTCAGCAGAAACGAGTCGCGTCATCTTTGGGTGGGAACAAAATTAACAAAATCAATCCTGGACATTGGTCAAGTGAACTCCGGCCTTTGAGACACAACCCATCGAAAGCAGCCGCCCGAAGCCTGCAAGATCTGCGAGGCAGACCCATTGAAATCACAGAAGCCCGCAGAGTTTGGCCAAGGGATGGAAGAAGCTTTGAGATGTTTGTGTTGCCACTGGGCCCCATGCTTGGTTTCCATTGATGACGAGATGTGTACCGTAAGGAAGATCATGGGACCAACACAGGCGAAGCCTGGTCCTTCTGGTAGATAGCTCTCTTAGATTGATAAAGTAGATCAAAAAAGGTTCCGTTTAACGCCCACACACGCCTCTACACGCAAGCGTGCACCTGCCCCAGCATTGATTTGGCCTTGCAATGCACATCAAATCTCACTCCTTTCTCGCACTCTCTTAGTGCAAGGTCACAAGATTGTTTTGAAATATGCCCTCTCTCTCTCTGTGTTACACAACTTAGTGAGAACAGGAGAGAATGAGATCATCGGGATCGGGATACCTTCCAAACAACCCAACACTGTACTTGGTGCATTCTACAAATCTGGCCTGGACCCCTTGGTGGTAGCAAGGCTGTCACAACCGATATCTTTGGCTCTGCAATCACCTCAATGAGAGCCTCGGCAAAGCTCGACATGAAGATCAGTCTGTTTGACAAATGCAAAAACTGGGAAAACACGTGATCGAATCAGCCGACACGACCAAGCCAACAACCTGACGTGTTTTCCGCCAAGAAACCAGGAAAATCCCAAGCACCGCATGGAACTGGCCCATCTTCGGGCGATCTCAGCAAGCTCAAAATGTGGCTGATAATTAAAATATATTAAAATGATAATCTCCTGTTTGTCGTTGATTCTTTCCACTGGGTGGGCTCAGGAAGCTGGACTTCCTGTCACATCTGCAATGGTCCTGTGGATGATATTGATGCTTGAAGCTGTGACAATCTGGGACATTGAGAAACTATATAAAACTGGTTGGAGTTATATGGCTTCTCCTCCTTGATTTCATGATATTCCATGATATTCCCTATACCTCATGGCACGTTCTGCGCGTTTCATGTCTCAAGAGTCGCTGTTTCACTTCTGGCGCCCGAGGTGATGCCACTGTCATAGCATAATGCTGCGGTCAATGGTTTCAGGAGTGAGGAATCAAGAGCCTCAAAGTCTACAGAACTTACCGAAGTTGAAGTTTAAGTTGGATCACTAAATTTGAAGCCCTGGAGATCTCTTGGATGTCATTGACTGCTCCCGTCTCAGCAAAGCAATGGGTTTCTCAAGCTTCAGCTCCCGGTGTTAGCTCTGATTCCAAGGTTTTCATTCATACCCGCTCTGAACAACTCTTTTCCATTTCCGCAATTGTAGGTCACCTCTCTACTTGCGGCTGCCTTGGTATGGTCACCTTTACAGCTCTCAATCTGTAAGTCTCAAAGTTGTTCATCTGCAAGTACTGATAGATGGAGGACAGCAAATGTTGCTGCTTGTCACTATACAGGCATTGAGATCCTCGCAAGTTGTGTTTGTTTCCAAGATGATAACATTCGGGCACACGCCCTGTAAATTCAAAACAAACTACTAAAGGACATTGAACAGGTTTTCTGGTGCAAAGCATTGAAGGTTTGGATTCTGGTTTTCCAGAGATAAACTTCTGTACTTGGCTGTGCAAGAAGCCTCAGGACCTCAAACCAAATGACCCTTCGATATCTTCTAGTTGGAGCAATTCTAGGGTCCTCAACGTATGTCTGTACAATTCATCACAATTCTCTTAATTGCATTGGCAAATGTGATCCTAACCGTGGGTTCAAACATCTAACTTCATTGACTGCAGAACCTGAAGGCCTCATTTTCTGGTGACATCCTAGTGACATCCTAGTGACTTTAGATGACATCATTGTGACTTTAGTGATGCAGTGATGCTTCAATTTCATGGCGTGCCCTTTGGCACTAGGCACGTCGCCGCCGCCGCCCACGGCTCCGGGAGCGGCTTCGGTCTTCCATACTGGCGCAGGCTCACGACCGCTGTGATGGCGATGTTCAGAACGCGATGATTTGGGAATCCTTACAGTAAATAGTTCATCATAGTTAATAATTCATCATAACTCATCATAGTTCGTAAATTCATAGTGAATCAAAATCATAATGATTATCAAATATGTTCAACATGTCATCATTAAATCGTGTGACATGGATTGAAATGCATTGTTAAAATGCATTGAGATGGATGATGTCGTAGTGCATCTTGAATGGACATAGGATGATGCAAGTGATGCTTAGATCCACTGCCTCAAAAATTAGAGGCGACTTGCACGTCAATGATAGTGCGCATGGCAGGCAAGAATCTGATAATCTGCATTAAGTAGCTCGGGGCGCCAATTGATCTGGGGATCAAGACCCTCCACCGAAGATTCCTTCAATCTGCATCCTCCATACCCTTAGATTCAGAATGATTCAGATTTGAAGGAGTCAACAAAAGGGACTTCAAGATGTTGAGTCTCAACAAACAAATCCTCCAACACTAGAGATTGGAATGCTGCAAGTACCATCTGATTCACAAGTGGGTCAAGCAATGATATATGTTCATTGTATTTGCATCTATTTAGAATTTAGAAAAAATGTTCCCGTGAAAGTGAAGGAAATATGAGCATTGTAAGGTCCTTTGTCATTGATCTAGTGTCATAATATGTCATAGTAGTTCAATGTATTTCACTTATTTCACTTCCCTGGCTTCCCCTTGTCAAGGCCCTTGTCCCTCCCAGCCTTGGTGCCGGCATCGGTGGATATCCACCGTATGGATATCCCGGAGGTGGGTAGCCATAGGCAGCATAGTAGTCAGGTGGTGGCGGTGGATAGTACCCTCCTCGGAGGCGTTGCTGGGAGATCTGCTGAAAATGATCTGCAAGCCATAAGATCCATAAGGCCATCACCATATCCAGGATAGCCACCGTAACCAGGTGGCGGATATCCAGGATAGCCTGCAGGGCCTGCGCCAACCAAGACGTTCAAAAAACATCTCTGGCAATGCTTGTACCAACATGCACCAACTTCTTTTTTCACAACTGGTTTGGTATCAATACTGTCACCCTGAATCATCCTTCTATCCCGTCTTTAACGTTTGTAATCCCATTCCCCCAATATCAAATATCCCTATGCAGCATAGTTGTTGCAGGCTCCCACCGCCTCCTCCATAGGCCCCCTGCGGTACGGACACTACGTTCAACGCCGACATATGCTGACCATTATGGTTAGTGCCAGCTAGTGATGGCTAGTGGTCTAAGGGCCCAACCGGCGGAGGATAGTAGCCTTCAGCCACAATTCTTTCGGGCACTTTTTGGAAGCAGTGGAATTGCTTCAGGGTGGCTTGTCCGTTGGTTCTAATTGGAATTTTGAACATGAATTGTCAGAGCAGCAACCAGAGTGCAACGGCTGCTGTGGCAAATTAGGGCAGCATCATTTGCTATCATAATCCTCCACCAATTATATCCTCTCAAGTTGCTTCAACCCCCCTTGGGGACCATTTTAGAACCCAAATATGGGTTCTAAAATGGAATCTACAAGGGGGGTCTTAGAACCTAAAATTGTTGGCCACTATTCCGTTTTT